>PDWI01009555.1_pt1 | contig 12003 bp, 9 predicted proteins | sample 1430891 | NCBI WGS metagenome assembly PDWI01 (sample SAMN01162508, study PRJNA174530) | Oral metagenome, whole genome shotgun sequencing project. | biome: Marine environment; feature: Marine mammal; material: Swab sample of the gingival sulcus; isolation source: swab sample of gingival sulcus...
GAATTTTGATTATTAACCTAATAATGAATAACTTTAATTATTTTTATATACGTAATTATGTTTATAAGGGTTTCATTTTTATTAAATTTAACATATAAACAAAACACTATCAAACTACAACTAACTGTAATACAACGAATTACACCCTTGTTAAAAATAATTAATTATTAGCTTTTAATATATTTACAAACTAAAATTATAGGAATATGTCATTTTTCATTTATAAAAAGAAACCGTATTAAAAATCAACATTTTAAGAAAAAGATAATGAATTTAAAATTTATTCCACATCTATCTATTAGCACTTTAAAGTTGTATTTTTTATTATTTTAATTACTGAAAAACAAATAAATATTTGATTTTTAACAAAATAAATTCACTTTAAAGTTGGATATGTAAAAAAGATTCTTACCTTTGTGCCGTTCAAGTGGAACACCTATCAAGTTTTAAGGTAGTATTTAGTAAGTTAGTATTTTGAGTTTTCTCTTCTTGTCTTTTTTTATTTCATCATTACTTTATTTTAATAGATATAATTCTAAATTTTTTTAGAATAAATTTATAACTAAGGAGTTCTTCTTAACTTAACAATATTTAATAATTTAAAATTTAAAAAGATGCAAGAAGGCACGGTAAAATTTTTCAACAACACTAAAGGATTCGGATTTATAACATCAACAGAATCAGGTGAAGACATTTTTGTTCACAATTCAGGACTAATTGATTCTATCAGAGAAGACGATAGAGTTCAGTATAATGTAGAACAAGGAAGAAAAGGATTAAATGCTATAGACGTAAAAATTATAGACTAAGCATTATTCTTAAAAACAAATTTTAAGATAGTTTGAAAAATATAGAAAGAGACCATAAGGTCTCTTTTTTTTGATAAAAAAACTTATAACCATAAAAAACAAATATTATACTTCCTCTTTTCTTAACATTTTTTCAATAAGGCTTACTACAACAAAAACAAATAATGAAACAGATATTCCAATAATTGCCTGTTGAGTAGAAGCCACTTCCCAAGCAACAGGAAGGTTAACTCCCAAAGCAACAACATATATGATAATTTTTCCCATATTATTGCAGCAACCAAAGGAACAAAAGCTCCCGAGACAATATAATCGCCCCCTATCCAAGATATTTTCAAAACCGACTGTATTTTTAACCCCATAAAAAGAGCAATTGCGGCAATTAACAATGTTGATACACGTCCTATTGTTACCTGACTATATTTTTCACTTGATTTAAAGTATCGTTCATAAATATCAACACTTACGGTTAAAGCTCCTGTATTTATAAGTGAGTCCATAGTTGACATTATTGCCGAACATAAACCTACAAATAATATAACCTGAATTACAGGTGAATTAATTTGATTTATTATTGCAGGAACAAGACCTTCGGATGGCACGCTATCAAACAATGGCATACAAAGCATTCCTGTAAAAGTAACCAACAAATATAAAGGGATAAAAACAAAGAAACTAATAATCATCATTTTACGAGCATCACCGGGAGTTCTTGATGCTGATATTCGTTGCCATACATTTGCTTGTACCATCCATGCCAAACCAAATGTAATTACATAAGCCATGTTATCCATAACACCATGGAAAAATGAGGTGTAACCAATCATTTCTCTTTCCCGACTAAACTGAAACATTATATCGAAACCACCGGATTCGGTATAAACAAAATAAAACAAATATAATGCTGCAATAAGAAAAAACACAAACTGGAAGACATCGGTCAAAACAACTCCACGAAAACCCCCGAAGAAAGAATAAATAACAACTGCCAAAGTACCATAAACAGCAGAATTAAAATAACCTATCCCAAGTAAAGAATGAAATAACTTTCCAATTACCACAACTTGAACGGCAGCTCCTAAAATCATAAATATCAAAATAAAAACAGAAAGCATCAAAGCCGGTATCTTCCCATATTTGTTTTCAACTATTTCGGGTTGTGTGATATATGATATACGCCTAATTACAGCGGCAAACAAAAACATAAAAAAAGTTGCCAACAATACAGGAACTCCATAAATCCAAAATGAACTTAATCCGTTACTATATGCATGGTCTACCAAATCAATAGCTGAACCTCCTCCCCACCACGAAGCAATAAATGTTATAGATAAAATCCAAGGTGGTAAAGAACGAGAAGCCAAAAAATAATCCTCGTTATTATTACTTTTTCTATTGGCATAACCTATCCACGAAACAATAATAACATATAGTATCAAAATAATAATAGTGATGATTTGTTTCAAACCGAATATTTTTTTGTTTATAAACTAAATATATTAAAACCAAAATATGCACTATAATCTGTTATGCAACGAAACCACTTGAATATAAATATTTTACTCACTTTTTACCGATGCATCATATTTCCATACTTCTATTGCCTTAATATCAGTATTTTCATAAGCAATATATCCTATATTATTTGGAGTGAAATCTATATACAAATTATCTGATGCTACATTTTCCAAGACAACAGGAGTAGACCACTGTTGTGTTTTTTTATTAAGTTTAACTACAGTAGGAAATAACGATTCGTTGCGATACAATAAAAAAGGAACATCATATGGTGAAACACAAAGACTAAAATAGCGAGTAGATGAAAACTTAACATCAATTGGAGACGCTATGGTAGACCATTTATTTTTAACAACATCATATTTTTTGACTTTTGGCTTAAATTGATTTTTCCCACTTTGGTCATCTCCAATAGCAATATAAATATTATCTTTTGAATCCAAATCAAAGTCAAAATCTCTATAATAAGCTGTTGTTGCTCCATTTTCAACATCAATATATTTATCAAAAATTGTTATCCAATTACCTTTTTGTTTTTTATATGCAGAAATAGAACCGTCATTAACATTTAAAACAGCAATATAGATAACATCATTTTTAATTTTTATTTTAGGATAATAAGAATACTGTGAAGCATCTCTTCCGGGAATAGTGATTGATGTAGTCCAATTTTGACCATTAAATTCAGATATATTTAACTCTCGTTTAGCTAACACACCGGTATTACCATTCATTGATGCCACAATTGGATTTCCATCTGATTTTATTGCTATATCATTATACAATACTTTATCATCGGTTAGTCCTTTCCCTGCATTTCCTCCTACATATTTCCAACTCGAATTATCATAATACATAACCGACAATTTATGATTTATTGATTTATTCTCAATAATAGTATAATCACAAAAAGCCACAAAAGGAATTCCTTTTTCATTAAAAGCAATAGCCGAATATCTTGCTTTTCCATTTAAAAAAACATTGCCTACTTTCACTAATGAATTATTTTGAAGTTTATACATTCCCGATTTATATTTAGATGTCTTAGGATCTTTATTAACATACACTAAATAAGGTAAATTATCTTTGTGATTAACTTTCATTACCATACTATACAATTTAGAATTGAGATGGGCTTCTTTTTCCCAAATTGCATCAGGCATATCTTCAATTTTAACTATATACAAAGAATTAATATCTCCATCGGAAACAATATAATCTACGGGAATAGAGAAATCGTTTTCGGTAACACCGCTTACCTGCTCAATATCCTCAACTCTTACGGTATCATTATATGACAATTTAAAAGATGCTATCAATCGAGATCTATCTATATAATCGGGTAATAAAATTGTAATAGTATTATTATCTGTTTTATCAATAACCCCAACATAATCTTTTTTTAAATGAGGATTCTTATCCTTATAAAATCCAAACTCTTCTATTTCCGCTTTCTCATCAGGCTTTGTTTCCAACTTAACCGTATATACTGTTTTAGAAGTTCCTTCGGCAACAACATATTTTAATGGTTTAGAAAAATCATTTTCAGTAACACCACTAACCTGATTAACTCCCTCAACTGTAACAACATCATTTTTTGTTGTTATAAAATAAGCTACTAATTTGGTTTTATCCACATCGTTAGGAACATACACAACAATAATATTTCCATCGCTTTGTATAGTTCCCTTATAATCTGACGACATACCTATATTTGAATTTTTATAAAACCCAAATTCTATTATTTTAGCATCTCCGTATTCTATTTCTTTTTTATCTTCGTTACACGCCGAACAAACAAGAACAACTAATAAAACAACCATTACATGTAAAAAATATTTTCTCATATTATTTTTATATTTAACCTAAAATCCGTAAAAGTTTTTAAGTTTAAAGTTAACACTTAATTATTTATTTTAGTAATAACAAAACTACTTTGTTTTTTATCTTTACCGGGCAAACCAATATTATAATTCATACTATTAGAAGTTATTTTAATGGTTATGGAATTATCATCACCTTCTTTAACTTTTTTAGGTAACCATTTAATTCTTATAGGCATTTGATAAATACCGGGAAGAAATGTTATCTTATTTAACTTATTTAGCACTATATAATCTTTATATTCTTTCAAACCATTGCCTACTTTTATATTATAAAAAACATTAACAGGTTTTTTTAAAGCTTTACTACTAAAATAAATAAAATACTCTGAAACCATATCTACTTCTGAATATATTATTTCTTTTGACTCTCCATTTTTTTCGATATAAAAAAAAGGATTATCATATTTCTTTAAATTATCTTTATTACACGAATGTAATAAAAAAAACAATATAGTTATAAAAAATAAATATCTTAATAATTTCATATAGCTCATTTAATTATTAACTGTAGGATTAGGTTCAATATTTTCATTAACATTTAATTCTATTTGAGATATCGGTAAAACAAAATAATCACTTGGATAGTTTATGCGTTTTACTATAGAATTTGTTTTAGATTCTCTAATCAAATCATGTTTTCTACGAGTAATATCATACAATTGATGACCTTCGAAACATAATTCTTTAGCTCGTTCCTTAATAATAAGTTTCTCCAAATCCGGTTCCATATAACATTCAAAAGGAATATTATCTATTTCCTTATTTACAGCCCTACCAACAATAGCACTTACATCCCTAAATGCCTTGTAACGCTTATTAACATTAAAATATGACTCTGCTCTATTTAATATTATCTCTGATAATCTGGAAACAAAAATATCATAATGTTTTTCTTTTTGCGGCACATCTTTAGTAATAGTATATTTCAAACAAACAGATTTTTCTTTTTTCTTTAACAATCGTAGCCTAATATCTTCTTTACAAAACATACCCAAAAGAGTATCTGCCGGAACCACTTTGGCATGATTATAATAAGAAGCCACCGAAGATCTTTTCAACGTGCCATTTATTCTAAATATAGTTTCGTCTCCGGGTTCTAATTTATTATACATATTAATATAATCTTCACCTTTCGACAAATCAAAATTATCAATAATTTCAGAAGAAACCTTTATACATTTATTCCATTTGTTCATATATAAATACACCCTACTCAACAAAGCTTTTGCCGACCAATATGATGCATAGTAAGGAGTTTTGATTTCAGAGGACGGAAATGTTTTAATTGACAATTTCAAATCGTCTAAAATGGCATTATATACTTCTTTCACCGAACTTCGTTTAGGATTAGCATCGGCAGACAAAGTAGTTAAAACCAAAGGTATGCCTAAATGTGAAGCGTCTCCGGTATAATTATATGACTGAGCATATACTTTACAAATTTCAAAATGCACTAATGCTCTCATGTATAATGCTTGAGCTATTATATTATCAATCTCCTTAATTTTACTTGGATATTTATTTTTTAATAAAGGAGCATATTTAATTACATTGTTTATATTTGCCAAAGCTTCGTAACCATATAACCATATATGTCCAACAGCTCCGGTTTCCTGCTCTCCCGTTGAGGTATAATTATATTGATTAATCATACCATTACCTTTTAATGATTTAAGAGTTACCATATTTCCTGCAACTTCGGGATACAAAATAGTTTCGCTATCATAGAAATCATAAATAACACTATAACAACCGACTATACCCGAATTTAACCCGTCCATTGTTGAAAAATAAACATCCGTAGTAGTTTTTCCGACAGGCTCAACTTCTAAAAAATCACATCCTCCTGCAATTACACCAAAAATAATTACAAACATTGTAATTTTCAAAAAAGATAAAAGTTTATTTTTTTTATTATTCTTCATATAATTATTTCAACTATATTTTATTTTACTACACTTAATAAAGTTTAAAATTTCATATTTACACCAAAAGACAATGTTGTTTCCATTGGATAAGCACTCATGGTACTTTTATATGAATTTTGATTTTTATTATTATAAGGAGTCCAAACCGCTAAATTATCCGCAATAAATAAAATACTACAATCTTTAATTTTAAATTTATTTATAATTTGTTTTGGCAATTTATACGATAAAACAATATTCTTAAGTTTCAAATGTGTTTTGTTATACAAAAAACGAGTAGAATTTCGGATTGAATTACTTGAAACACCCCACATAAGCTTAGGGACTAATGCCAAATCACCCGGTTTCTGCCACCTGTTCAATTGATTAATACTTTGATTATCTTCCATAATATTCAAACCATCGGAATTAACCAAACGTCCAAACTCAGTAAAACCATATCCTCCAATCATATAACTCATAAATATACGTAAATTCCAATTTTTGTAATAAAACTCATTTGTTATTCCCCCGCTAAAATCAGGAACCGAAGATTTATAAGGCACTCTGTTTTCCGAGCTATAATTTCTTGTAATATTTCCATCAGCATCATACCATAAAGGACTTCCGTCAAGAGGGTCTACTCCTGCCCATTTTACAAGAAAATAAGTATTTGTACCATAACCTTCAGCCCAAAGATTCTTACCTATATGCTTTTCGATTCCATTAAGTAATTTAAGTAATTTATTATTATTATGCGACACATTTAATCCTGTTATCCATAAAAAATCATCTGTAATAACATTCTTTGTTTCAAGATTGATTTCAACACCTCTGTTACGAATTGTTCCTACATTTCGATAAACTCTTTTTTCACCTGTAACTCTCGACACTTCTAAATTACTTAATAAATCAACTGTTTTATTATTATAAAACTCAAGTTCGAGAGAAATTCGATTATAAGCTTCAAGACTAATCCCACAGTTAGACATAAAGGTAGTCTCCCAACTCAATCCGTAATTTGGGGCAGATGCCATAACTCCCCCGCTTTGATTAATATAATTGTATCGTGAACTATACTTATATATTCCCATGGCTTCAAGAGTACCTATCCGAGAATTTCCATTAGCTCCATAACTTGCTTTTATTTTTAAGAAATTAAATATATTACTGTGGAAAAAATTCTCATTATGTATATTCCAAGATACTCCGGCAGAACCAAAGTTTCCCCATCTAACATTTTTACCAAAATAGGAATTACCGTCTTTTCTGAAATTAAATAAAAAATAATATCGTTTATCAAAATTATAACTGCCTTGCATAAAAACAGAAGCGGTATGTTTAAGTCTTAAATTACTAAATCCTTCAGTAGAGTTGGCATAAGAAACTTCCTTAACAAAATTGTTATTATAGCCGGAGCCTACTGCACTTAACGTCCTACTTTTATTTTCCTTAAGTTCAAGACCTAACATATAGCTGACTTTATGTTTTCCAAACAATCGATTATAATTAATTCGCTCTATATTAGTCCAATTTAAGAAAAATACATTTCCACGATAAGAATGTCCTATCGGTTTATATTCTCCTTTACTCCAAACCATACCCGACCAATTAGTACTTGATTGATATGTATTTTCAAAAACACTCTGATAATCTATTCCAAATTGTGAAGTAAACTCAAGTCCTTCAAGTATATTATATTTTAACAAAACACTTGAAAAAGAAGCTAAAGTAAACTGAGAATTATCATTCTCTTCGCGTTCCGCCACTTTATTAATAAACTTAACTTTTTCCCACACTAAAGAACCGTCATTTTCTTTTCCTACTACGATTTTATTAAACATTCTATAACTGCCATCGTTATTATAAGGACTATATATTGGTAAATTTTTATAATAATCATTTCCCGGATTAAATATATCATTAAAATTATAAGAAGCTGAAACATTTAACTTTAAAGTCATTTTTCTTCCTAACTTATGTATAGTATTTGAACGCAGCGAATATCTATTTTGAATGTTACCTATTAGGGTAGAAGCATTATGATACAAAGAGCCCGAAATATAATATTTGGTTTTCTTATTTCCGCCGTTTATAGATAAATTAGCTTGAACAACTTTTCCGATATCATAAAACTCTTTATACCAATCGGTATTAGTTTCCGAATAATTATTCATTTCATTATTCTGAAATGGAAAATATTTTAAATCTCTTCCTGAATTTATATAAGCTTCTTTAGCTAATTTAAGATATTCTTCAGCATTTAAAACTTTATATTTGGTTGATTCGTTAATTTTAGATATACCATATTTAAAAGACACATCAATACCCTGTTTACTTAAACTTCCATTTTTTGTAGTTATCAAAATAACCCCATTAGCTCCATCAGCTCCATAAATTGCAGTTGCACTGGCATCTTTAAGCACAGTTATGGTTTTTATATCATAAGAATTGATATAACTCAGAGGACTTACAGAAGTATTCATTCCCCAAATTAAATTTGTTTTATCACCAGTGTAATAAGGAGTACCGTCTATTATCCAAAGAGGTTCATTCGATGCAGATAAAGAGGCATTTCCTCTGATACGAGTATCAATTCGAATCCGAGTTGATACTGTTTTATCAGTATTATCTTGTAATAAAACTCCGGGAATTTGTCCTTCTAAAAGCTTGTCTACACGCTCATAAGGTAAATTCTCTATTGATTTACTTTGCATTTGGCTAGCGCTACCTACCATTTCAGATTTTTTTTGATTTACACCATAGGCTCCTATCACTACAACATCGTCAATTAAATTATAATTCTTACTTAACTTAACATTTATTGTAGTGCTATCTCCAATAATTACCTCTTTAGATTTCATACCTACAAAGCTAAAAACCAAGACTTTTCCTTTGGCATCGGGGATGCTAATTATATAATTCCCGTTCACATCCGTTATGGTACCTATGTTTAGTTCTTGTACAATTATATTTACTCCAACTATAGGTTCTCCGGTATGTTCTTCTGTAACTTTACCTTTAATTTTATAAATATCTTTATTTTTTGCTTGTAATAAAACAGGGCTAATAAGCAATAAAAAAAATATTAATAATCTCATAAACAATCATTATAATAAGACATAAATTTTATAGAAAAAAATGTCGATAAGAAAACAAAGATATAAAAAAAAATAAAATTACTTAAACATAAAAGTTTATTTTTTATATAATAGACTGCCTTTACCTCAATAAGAATAAAACACTTTTAAAAGCACACAAATAAAACATTACTCTTCAAAAACTATTGCTTTTTATTTTTTTAAAACCCTAAATATGCATTAACTTTAAACTTATTTTTAACAACCTAAATGATACCTAATAGCTTTTTTTTACTATTATACGAAAGTTATTTATAATAAATATGGTTTTATGGTTTTAGTTATCTGTTATTTGTTGATTTATATGCCTTTAGCCCTTAGCTTGTGTAAATCTTACAGATTTAATGTTTTTAAGTTTAATAATTTTAAATGACTATCCGTATTTATACCTAAATTATTAACTAATAAGTTATGGTTTAGAATATTCAGAATTCCTGACTCGATAACACAAATAGCATAGCACTGTCTTTATTCGTAAACAAAAAAAATGCTAGTTTCAGCGAAACCATATTTTTTTGTTGCATAATAGCTCCAAATATTAATTTAATTGTTATTTATAAATTTGCAAATTAAGTTTTATGAATGGATTAGGAGTTATGATGTTATAGATTTTTTTTTACAAATTTGCATAAGTTTTTTTAGGTAGTAATATGGATATTCGTATAATTTTAATACATAATGCAGATTTAATTAATAAAAAATATACCTTTGTAGGACTTAATAATAAAAACTTATAACGTAAATAACCATGAGCGACATATATAAAAATATTAATCCACTTATAATAGAATTTATTCTTGTATTATTGTTTTCGTTTAGCATAGGAATGGAACGAAGCAAAAAAAACTCTAAAAAACAAGATGTTGTAACTTTTGGTACCGATAGAACTTTTGCTCTTATCGGAATTTTGGGATATATCTTACTTCTGGTTGACTGTGATAGTAAAGTACCATATATTGTAGGATTTGTTATTGTTGGAATTTTAATGAGTATTTTTTATTACACTAAAATTCAATTTCTTAAATCATATGGGGTTACTTCTATCATTTTGGTATTAATAACTTACGGTTTCCCTTTATTTATTAAAAACACATCCATATGGCATTCTTTATTGCTTTTTGTAACGGTTTTAATTCTTGCCGAAGTAAAAAAACCATTACGAAGAGTTGCTTTAAAAATAGACGATGATGAATTTGCTACCATTGCTAAATTTATAATTATAACCGGTATTATTTTACCTATTCTCCCCAAAGAGAATTTACATGAATTCATTCCTGTATCACCCTACAAAATATGGTTGGCAGTTGTTGTTGTTTCGGTTATTTCATATCTTAGCTATTTATCTCAAAAATATATTTTCCCTAAAGCGGGATTATTACTCACTGCAATATTAGGAGGGTTGTATAGCAGCACGGCAAGCACAATTATTCTATCAAAAAAAAGCAGAAAAAACACCGATAAACAATATGCTTATGCCGGAGCTATCATTATTGCTACCTCAATGATGTTTGTAAAAATATATATTCTTATAGTAATATTTATTCCTCGAATAATCCTCAGCTCTTTACCTTATTTCTTATTTTTATTTGCATCGAGTGCCATAACAGGATATTTACTTTACAAAAAACATAATGCCACAACAAAAAACGAGGACAATAATATTTTAAAAGAAAAAAATCCTTTGGAATTTAAAGTTGCTCTACTTTTTTCTTTTTTATATGTGGTTTTTTCTGTTATAACCAACTTGGTTTTTACATATTTTGGCGAAAATGGACTTTCGTATCTTTCTGTTGCTGTTGGAGTTAGCGACATAACTCCTTTTTTACTCAACCTGTTTCAGGGTAATTATAATGTAACTTCACATATGATTATTATTGCTACACTTCAAGCCACTGCTAGCAATAATATTATTAAAACTGTTTATAGTCGTTTTTTATGTGACGATAAAACAGGGAAACTTGTTTTAAAAGGATTTGCTATTGTTACATTTTTAAATTTATTGGTAGTTGCTTTACTTTATTTAATGTCATAAAAAATAATTAAACTAAAAAACATCTTGGATATATAATTGAAAAATTTAAATTTGCAAATAAAAAATTATCTTAAAAAACTACATAATGAAGCAAAAAATTACATACTTGATAATTGTTTTAACTCTTTTAGGATGCTCTAAAACACATGAGGGTAAAAGGATAAAAACCGGCGACAATAAAACAATTACAACTAAAATAGAGCAAAATAATCAAGTAATAAAAGAAAGAAAATTAATAAAAAAAGGAGAAATAGAATTTGAATCGGATGACTCAAATATCACCAAAAAGAATATTTTTAAAGCAGTTGAAAAGTATAATGGTTACATTGCATCTGATAAAGAATTTGAATTTGCAGGACAAACAAGAAATAAATTGATTATTCGTGTTCCGGCATACAACTTTAATAAATTATTACTGGAAGTTACACAAGGAGTAAAAAAGTTTAAAAATAAAAGCATAAACGTAGAAGATGTAACAGAAAAATTCCTTGACATTCAAGCCAGATTAAAAACCAAAAAAGAACTTGAACAAAGATATAGTGAAATATTAAAACAAGCTAAAAACGTAACTGAAATATTAGAAATAGAAAAACAAATAGAACAAATAAGAGCAACCGTAGATTCAAGTATCAAATGCGACAGCATTGAAAAACATCTCCTTTGGTTTTCTAAACCCTAAGTTCTTCCTAGGTCTTCTGTTAATTTTATGTT
>PDWI01010338.1_pt1 | contig 12002 bp, 12 predicted proteins | sample 1430891 | NCBI WGS metagenome assembly PDWI01 (sample SAMN01162508, study PRJNA174530) | Oral metagenome, whole genome shotgun sequencing project. | biome: Marine environment; feature: Marine mammal; material: Swab sample of the gingival sulcus; isolation source: swab sample of gingival sulcus...
CTACTACCAAAAGTCAAGTTCGGTACATAATGATTGTCCATCACATCAAAATGAACAACATCTGCTCCAGATTTTAGAACATTTTCCACTTCTTCACCCAGACGAGCAAAATCTGCCGATAAGATAGATGGAGCGATAAGGTACTTGTTATCAGCGAACAGCTTATCGGTTGACAAGTTTTCAGGCGTATTTTGAGACACAGTTTGAGGCATAGAGAGAATAACCCATTTAATATTTAATTGTAATTAACTGGACAAAAATAATAGATACTTTTACATACCTCCTCTAACTCCCCCTTATTCAGGGGGAGGACTAGACCCTGTATTTTTCCTAATTCCGAACATTACAACGGAATTATTATACTAAGCGGACTGTTCCTCCCCTTTTCGAGGGGAGGTTAGGAGGGGTGATGGGCGTAAGCCCACTGTTTTTAAGTAGCCAGAGTCGCCATCTATAAAAATTGTCGTGTACAGAGAAACTATCTATTATTTTTGTCCTACTATCTACCCAACTATTATACAGGAATTGAGCCATTTTTGACACAAGATTTACCATAGTAAAATAAAAAATAATATATATCAGTGAGTTATAAATTAATCACTAAAAAAATAAAAAAAATCGAAAATAATATTTGACAGCTGAAATAAAATCTATATAATACGCACCCACAACGACGAAACACTAATTATCTTATAAACAGTTAGTTGATTTTGAAGTTAAGGGTGATTAGCTCAGTTGGTAGAGCGTCTGCCTTACACGCAGAATGTCGGCGGTTCGAATCCGTCATCACCCACCATTTAATACATCGAAAAAAACTAAATTAACAATTGACAATAGATGGAAAACAAAGCATAATATGCGACCCATATGCAGCGGTAGTTCAGTTGGTTAGAATACCGGCCTGTCACGCCGGGGGTCGCGGGTTCGAGTCCCGTCTTAACAGATAAAGGCTTTTTTTGTTTGTCATTTTTTATAAATATGGCGGTCATACAAAGTTATCGAAAATTGATGATGGTTATGTTATGATTGGAAGCCTCAACGCACTAAGCACTAAACAAACCAAAAGACAGAGGAAATACTTATGAGCTATCAACACATTTTATTAGTCACTGATTTAAAAGAAGATTCAGACCAAGTGGCTCAGAAGGCCAAAGCCATTTTACATTGGCAAGAAGATGCTAAGCTATCGATCTTACATGTTGTGCAAGATACCATGGTTGGTTTTGGTTATGAGCTTGTACCTGTGGCGACCTTGTATGAGGTAGATGATGAGCGTTGCCAAGAAGCAAAACAGGAGATGTCTGAGTTTATTCAACGAAATGACTTAACCACAGAAAGTGAATCGATGAATGCGGAAGTGATGACTGCTATTTCTAGTGCTGAGGGGATTATTAGCTATTGCCATAAACATAAGGTTGATCTTATCGTTATTGGTCGTCACGAACGCCACGGTCTCTCTGCATTTCTAAAAGGATCGACCGTGGATAATATCATAGCGGATATAAAATGTGATACCTTAGTGGTACATTTGGGTTAAGTGGACTAAATAAATTGAGGATTAAATAAATTGAGTTGATTGAATGGCTGTTGGTTTATTCAATTGGTTAAAATACTCGTTTTTAGTAGTGCGGTGTTAACTATTCACACCGATGCCTAAGTCTTCAATTAATTCCACCAATTCAGTTTTGGCTTCATCTGATAGGGTTTGTCCTTTGTCAAACTTTTCTACAATGGCATCTTCATCTTGGGATGTCATTTCTTTTGTTTTCATCATGTCTCTATTGGCATCTATGCCCAGCTCAGTGGATTCAACGAGTTTTTGACGAATGTTGATAAGTTGCGGTTCTGTCAATGGCAATTCATTTAATGCCGATTGTTGCTCTTGCAAGAGTTCAATGGTCATTCTACTAATTTCATCATTGTCTGCTTTGCTGGTTGCTACTTGCATTTTTTCATCAATGATTATTTGTTTTTCTTCTCCTTTAACCGCAATCGATTCTAAAGTCTGAATTAAAGCGATTAATTCTGCCTGCATCGGACTGTCTGCTTCTAGCGGTGGGACTTCTGGAGCTTGGGTGTCTGTTGCTGGTTCTGCATCTATTGATGTTGTTGCTTTATCCGCAGATTCTGCTACTGATTCCTCAGATTTAGGGGAACAGGCTGTCAATAAAATCGAGATAGACATTAGTGCGATAAGTAATTTATTCATGGGTGTCCTAAAATGCTAAAAACTAAAATACTAAAACTAAGAATAGGGAATTAAAAATTACAGTTCCCATTGTATCAAATGTCGCTTGGCATTCCTAAATATTTTCAGAAGGTCAGTGTTATTTTGCTAGTTTTATGATAAATATGACTTGTATTGCTACACAAATGTTACTGTAGTCAATGATTATTCTTTCTTTATTGTTACAAAGTTTCTTATATTATGGTAACATGACGGGTCAACTTATTATATCAATCCAAAAAATAAACCGTCGTTGTCAAATTTGACTATCTAAACTTAGGTTAAAGCTTAGCGACCTAGAACTTTAGATGGTCAGGTCAAATTCGCTTGGAGTATTGGACAGGGTATTGGTTGGCTTTTAAATTGTAAATATTTACAGAAATAACTAATAAAATGGAGGTAATATTATATGGCAGGTCTTTTCGCCAATTTACAAAAGGTGGGTAAATCCCTTATGCTACCGGTATCGGTATTGCCGATAGCGGGTATCTTGCTTGGAGTAGGAGCAAAGCATTTTGAATGGTTACCAGCCGTTGTCTCAAACACTATGGAGCAGGCAGGTGGTTCTATTTTTGGTCAGATGGCATTATTGTTTGCCATTGGTGTTGCCCTTGGTTTTACCAAAAATGATGGGGTATCTGCTTTGGCAGCCGTTGTCGGTTATGGTATTGTTACGGCAACTTTAGAAGTTATGGCTCCTGTGGTTGGGGTTGAAAAAATTGATACAGGTGTGTTGGGTGGTATCTTAGTCGGTGCGGTGGCTGCATGGTCATTTAACCGTTTTTATCGCATTAAGTTACCTGCGTATTTGGGCTTTTTTGCTGGTAAACGTGCTGTACCTATTATTACGGGCTTTTTATCAATTGCTCTTGGGGTGCTGTTGGCATTTATTTGGCCACCGATTGGTAAGGGCATTGCTGCCTTTTCACACTGGGCAGCTGTGCAGAATCCAGAGCTAGCCTTTGGTATCTATGGGGTGGTTGAGCGTAGTTTGATTCCTTTTGGTTTGCACCATATTTGGAACGTGCCATTCTTCTTTGAAGCGGGTAATTGTACGACTGTTTCAGGTGAAGCTGCCACAGGGATTCTGACTTGTTACCAAACAGCAGATGTTGCCTCTCGTACCGCTGAGATGGGTTATTTTGGTCAGCTTGCTGGTGGTTACTTGTTTAAGATGTTTGGTTTGCCGGCGGCTGCTTTGGCAATTTGGCACAGTGCAAAACCAGAAAAGCGTAAAATGGTTGGTGGTTTGATGATATCGGCTGCTTTGACCTCATTCTTAACTGGTATTACTGAACCGATTGAGTTTGCATTTTTATTTGTTGCACCAGTTTTGTATGTTGTTCATGCACTACTTTCTGGTTTGGCTTATGTGTTGACCAACTCATTGGGCATTGTGCATGGTACATCATTTTCACATGGTTTGTTAGACTTCTTGTTGTTGTCTGCTAACTCACAAAAGCTGGGTCTATTGCTTGGTTTGGGTCTTGTGTATGCAGTGGTTTATTATGTGGTATTCCGTGTGTTGATTGCCAAGCTAAACCTAATGACCCCTGGGCGTGAAGATGATGATGCGAGTGATTCTGCTGGAGATTCTACCATTGCTAAGGTTGAAGGGTCTTTGATGGCCGCTGAACTGGTCAAAGCATTTGGTGGTCAGAATAATATTACCAACTTAGATGCTTGTATCACTCGTTTGCGTATTTCTGTTAATGACATCGATTCAGTTAATCAAGCACGTCTCAAAGAGTTGGGTTCTAAAGGTGTTTTCGTCACTGGTAATAACATTCAAGCAATCTTTGGTACAGAATCAGATAATTTAAAAACTGAAATGGATGAATGGATGCACGCCCATCCAAACGAACATTTAACAGTTGCTCCTGTTGCTGTGATGCCTGCTCAGGCAGCTGAGACTGCGGATAATACTGATGCTACTGCTGATGTTACTGCTGAAGCAGATTCTGCACTGGAACAGCCGAAATCAGTGACTGAACAACCAGTAGAACAGGCTGAAAGTGATAGCGAGAGCAATGTTAACGCTAAAGTTGTCGCTGAAGATTGGCTAATGCCAATGGATGGTGACATTGTTGATTTGGCGGATATTCCAGATCCTGCTTTCTCAAGTGGTGCTATGGGTGCAGGTTTTGCCATCAATCCAACGGTCACAGCAGGTACTAAAGGTCAAGTGGTTGCTCCAACAGCAGGGGTTATTTCAGCAATATTCCCAACCAAACACGCCATCTGCATTGATACCGATGATGGTGAGGAGTTAATCATTCATGTTGGTATTGATACGGTTAATCTGCAAGGTGAAGGCTTCGAAACCCTTATCAATGTAGATGATAAAGTCACTGCTGGCACGCCATTACTGAATGTAGATTGGGCGTTTATCTCTGATAAAGCACCAAGCATCATAACTCCTATTATTTTCAGTTCAATGGATGATGGTCAACAAATCAGCATTGCAGATGGTAAGCCAGTTGTTGGTGAATAACTGATTGTTGGCTGATTGTTGATTTTAGAAATATGCTAGAAAAAGTATGATAGAATAAGTTACTAGGGCGTGTTGAACCGTGTTCAGCACGCCCTGTTTTGATACTTGTATTAACCTTTATAAACACCAGCATAACCGCTCAAATATATGAATAAATCAACAAGCACAACCTCTTCTAAAAAATTACCCTCTAACAAATTACCTTTTAACAAAGGGTTTGCTTATCACGCATTATCTAACTATTTACGTTGCCCCATCTGCCAATCAGCACTAAAAATTGGTGAAAAGGTTTGGTGTTGTAATGGCAATGGCAGTGGTAATGGCGATACTGTAGCACTAAATACAAAGACGGATAATTTACAAAAAAATGATGTAAAAACAAACCATACACAAGCAAACGATGTAAAGCTAAGCGATATAAAAATAAGTAATGTACAAAAGACTAAAGTAAAAAATAGCAAACACAGCTTTGATGTTGCTCGGCAGGGCTATGTCAATCTGTTGCCTGTACAGAAGAAAAAAAGTAAACATCCTGGAGATAGTCAAGAATCTATCTTAGCTCGTCAACGATTTTTGCAGGCAGGTTTTTATCAGCCATTGCAAACTTGCATTGCTGAGCTTATAGCAAAACACTTTACACAACCGCTTACAGAGCAGGTGACAGAACAGAAAATACAGCAGAGATGTTGGTTAGATGTTGGCTGTGGTGAAGGCTATTATTCACAACAGATAGCAGAACGTTTAAATTTAGAGCAAAAAGTGGCAGAAACGACAGATACTGCTAGTAAGAACATAAATCCCCTTATTGCCATTGATATTAGTAAACCTGCGGTGCTTACGCTTGCAAAGTCTTGCAGGCAACAGCAGATACTGTGGTCGCAACAGCAGGTCAATCAAGGCAGAGCAACTCAAGATGCAGAAACTCAAGATAGAGCAACTCAAGCTAATCAATCTAAAAATAAGCCATCCAAAAACGCCATAATCATACCACTGGTAGCCAGTGCGTCAAGCTTGCCTTTGGCCGATAATAGTGTTCAAGGTGTTAGTAGTATTTTTAGTCCCATTTTACCTGATGAGTTGGCAAGGGTAATGGCAGAACATGGCATTTTGTTGATAGCTAAGCCTGATGCAGGGCATCTTGCCAGTGTGCGTGCAGGGCTGTTTGATACGGTGCGTGAGCATGATTCAGACAAGTTTTTACAACAGTTGCAAGCCGTGGGTTTTACCCTTGTAGAGACAGAAAAAATCAGCACAGAATTTTCCATGAATGCTGAGCAACTTGCTGATTTATTGACCATGACGCCCTATTCTTATCGAGCCAAACGAGAGAAACGTGAGGCGTTACTTGTGACAGCAAAGGAGCAGGGATTTATGACGGAAGGGCGTTTTTTATTGTATGTGCTTCGGTTAGATAAGAAAGTCTAATGATGACTTCTAATGTTCAATAGCTTCTAATGCCCAATAACCTCTAATTCCCAATAACCTCTAATTCCCAATAACTACTAATAAAGTAAAGCCAAAAAAAATCCACCCAAACAAATTGTCGTTTAGGTGGATTTTTTATTTGCAGTTATTTGCAACTATTCAGCTTAACTTATTTCAGTACAACGGTTGCTCCAGTGCGGATATTTTTACGAACTTCCAGAGCATCCCAGTTAGTCAAACGGATGCAACCATGTGATTGCTGACGACTGATACCCTCAGGCACTGGTGAACCGTGGATACCGTATGTTGGTTTTGACAGACCCATCCACACGACACCGACAGGGTTGTTTGGTCCTGGTGGTAGCATATATATTTTCTTGTTACTGCCCTCACCAACAGTTGCTTTATAGTGTGGATTTTTGACTTTATTGATGATTTTGTATGTACCATGTGGCGATGGTGTTGATGCACTACCAACGGTTGTTGGATAGGTGGCTACCAGCTTTTTACCATTATAAGCATATAAGGTGTTGTCTTTTTTACTGACCACCACACGATTAATTTTACTATTTAGGTCTTTACCTTTGTTATATACAGTGATGCTTTCACCTGCGACAAACTTCTTACCTTTGTTAAGACGTTTTAGGTAGTTGACATTCATGTGGAAACGCTCACCAAACATTTCTTGAATATTTTGGTAATATAGTCCCTTCATTTTTGACTTGGCTTCACTACCAGAAGGTGTTCTGGCAAACTTAGTCGCTGCATCTTTTTTAGTGATGGTATATGAGTGTAGAACTGGTTGATTTTTTGGTATGTGCTTAATCAAAGCATCCCATGTTGCTTGGTTCATTTTACCTGTGGTTGGCAAGCCTTTCATCGCTTGGAAGTTGGTTAAGGCTTTAACACTATTCATACCCCAACCACCATCGATAGGACCTGGGGATGCATGATTCCAGTCGAGCAGTGCCTGCAACTTAACAGTCATGGCTGTGTTCTTTTTCATGTTTTTAGACCATGTCGCAGAGTTTACTGCTTTGGCATAACGACCTAGGTTGACTGTGGTATATTTCTTGCCGTCTTTTTCCATGCTAGAAATTGCACCGTCATCGGTTTGGTTGGTTTTGGTATCAACGACCGTGCCAGTTTCAGTATTTTTTGGGATGTTTTTAACAGGTTTAACTGGTTCAATGGGTTTGATTGGTTTAACTGGCTCAGTGACAATAGGTTTTTTAGGTGTTACTGTTTTTTGATTTTTTAGTTTTTGAATTTCTTGTTGTTGCTTTTCTAGCAACTTTTTCATTTCAAGCTGCTGCTGTTCAAGCTTTTTCATCTCAAGCTGTTGTTGTTTAAGCTTTTGTTTTTCAAACTCTTGATCTGTGATGGTCTCTACTGGTTTTTTTGGCTGATAGATAATCACTTTTGGTTTTTTAGTGGTCGGAGGCGTTGTGATTATTTCAGTTTTTTTAATGGTAGGCTGAGGCGTAAATGGCTTCGGGCTTGTAGCACTAGAATCAGTCGTGTTGATACCTACGTTACTTTTAATAATAGTAGTTTCACGGGTTGTTACTTCTCCATTTGTACCAATCACAGAGGTGGTGTGTTCTTCTTGCAGACCCGCTAAGTCTTCCATGCGTAATTCTTGCAAAGAGCTGGCATTATTAATACTAGATAGCTCTTTGACTGGTAAATTTGAGTCGTTTTCTGCCATTGCTTGACTGGCTAAAGTCAGCGATAATCCAGTAAGGATAGCAAAAGTCAACGGGTTGGATGCAAAGTGCTTTGCTTTATGTAAAGGTTTCATAGGTATTTCCTAATAAGTAAAACTGCAAGATAGAGTCAAAAACTATGGTTTAACAACATGGGTTTAACAACATGGTTTAAATATAATCTAAAAAAAGATGGTTCAAAAAAATCTAAATATGTAAAAGTGATTCAGTGTCATTCTAGCTAGACAAAAATTTTAGATAAAATTTATTTGTATCTACAATCAATGCAAAAATCAATGCAAAAATCAATGCAAACGAATCAAAGCTTACCCACTATTATGCAAATTAATTGGGTAAATCGCAATTATTGTAACAAAATTATGCAAAAAATAACAACTTTGTAAGCTTATATCTATTTAAATTTGTAGAGTAAATGGATAAAGCTTATAATAACCCAGTATTCATACTGTCTATTACTGTATATTTTTACTATATATTACCATATTACCCATAGGAAACGTTTATGCCAAATAATAATCCTGATGTTGTTTTGTCCGACGATATCATCAACGACACGGATTTTCACGAAATAATCAACAATTCTAGCCTTTTGCAACAAGAATTTGCCGAGGCAAAAGCAGAGTTGTCTAGCATTCGTGATTTTATTCGTTTTTGTGTGAGCAAGTTGCGTGAGTATGATGTGGTGGTTGCACAGGGAACGACCGATGAGTTTGCCGAAGCAGCTGCTATGGTGTTGCACACGTTGTCGCTTGAGTGGTCTGCCGATGAACAGATTTTGGATGCTCGCTTGACCAGTAGTGAAAAAGCCGATGTGTTGTCATTACTAGAGCAACGCATTGTTGAGCGTAAACCATTAAGCTATTTGATTAATTTGGCATACTTTTGTGATTTGCCGTTTTATGTCGATGAGCGAGTGCTAATTCCACGGTCACCGATTGCTGAGTTGATTCGTCAGCAGTTTGCTCCTTATTTTGTTACCAATGACATCGCTCAAGGTGCCGATGATGGCGATTTTTATTTTCATGGGTTGCCCAATGCTCAATTACCACAGCCTGAGCGTATGCTGGACTTATGTACAGGTTCTGGTTGTATAGCCATTGCGTTGGCAAGTCGATTCCCCGATGCCACGGTCGATGCCAGTGATATAGATAGAAATGCCCTAGAAGTGGCAGTGGTGAATGTCGAGCATAATGGCGTTGAACATCAAGTAAACTTATTAGAATCAAATTTATTTGAAAAAATCATCGCTGATAAGCAATATGGCTTAATTGTTACCAATCCACCGTATGTCGATGCAGGGGTTATGGCAGACCTGCCACCAGAGTTTGAGTATGAGCCAGAACACGCATTAGCGGCAGGGCAAGATGGCTTGGACTTGGTACATCAGATATTGCATGATGCTCCTGATTATCTAACTGAAAAGGGTTTGTTGGTATGTGAAGTTGGCGAAAGTCAATGGGCGTTAGAGCAGTCTTATCCGCAGATTGAGTTTAATTGGTTAGATTTTGCTCATGGTGGCGAGGGCATTTTTGCCATTACTTGTGAGGAGTTGTTGCAACATCGAGGGTTGTTTGCAAAGCGGATTGCTCAATTATAAGGCTAAGCAAGTTTTAACTCGGCATGACTTCCCAAACGAACAAGCTGTAAAATATTGTCATACTTTCGGTATATTAACACTAAGTCAGGGTTAATATGACAATCACGAAAGCCACGCCAATTACCTGTTAGGGCGTGGTCATAATATTTGGGTGGTAATGTTTCATCGTTGAGCAGTTTATAAATGGCAACTATCCAGTCCGTACTTGCGGTTGCTTTGCTGTATTTTTTGTAATCACGCTTAAATTTATTGGAAATTTCTAATTCTCTCATGCAGTTTCTTCCAATAAACTTTTACGCATTTCATCAAGATTAGCATAGCGAGTCACTTTTCCGTCTAAGCAATCTTGCATGGCTTGCTTTGTTTCATCATTCAGTTGACTTTCATCAAGTCCAACAAATTTAGTATCAGATTTGCGGGCAAGATAAGCGGTTAAAATATCTTGTACATAATCCGTCAGCGTTCTGCCTTTGCTTTGTGCAAGGGTACTGAGCTGGTGTTCCAATTCATTGGATAACTGTATGGTTTGCATTGTTATATCCTATGTTTTAAGTTAATATTAGCATAGCGGATAATTCTGCGTTTGTCTATAATTCATTAAACAATTATTGTACAATAACAACAACTTTCATATATTAGGAAAAAAACATGGCAGGCAATACAATAGGCAAAGCATTTACTCTAACCACTTGTGGCGAATCGCACGGTGTCGGCTTAATGGCAATTGTTGATGGCGTTCCGCCCAACTTGGAGCTATCGGCAGAAGATTTACAAATCGATTTAGACAGACGTAAACCCGGTAGTTCTCGCTATTCCACCTCTCGTAAAGAAGACGATGAAGTGGAGATTATCTCGGGCGTATTTGAGGGCAAAACCACAGGCACTCCCATCGGTTTATTAATCCGCAATACCAGCCAACGCTCAAAGGATTATAGCAAAATCAAAGACACTTTTCGCCCTAATCATGCTGATTATAGCTACAGCATGAAATACGGCTTTCGAGATTATCGAGGTGGTGGGCGGTCTTCCGCTCGTGAAACTGCCATGCGAGTCGCAGGTGGAGCAATTGCCAAAAAGTATCTAAAAGAACGCCTAGGCATTGAAATTCACGGCTATGTCACCCAAATTGGTAAAGAACACGCCAAAGCCATTCCCCATGAAAAAATTGATTGGAATTATGTCAATAGCAATCCGTTCTTTTGTGCGGATAGCGAGGCGGTAGAACGCTTTCAAGAAGTCATTCGCCAATTACGCAAAGACGGCACCAGTTGTGGTGCTATGCTTGAGATTATTGCTACTGGTGTGCCTGTTGGCTTGGGTGAGCCTGTGTTCGACCGACTGGATGCGGATATTGCTCATGCGATGATGGGCATTAATGCGGTAAAAGGGGTGGAAATTGGCGATGGTATGGCAGTTGCCCAGCAGTACGGGCATGAATCTCGTGATGAGCTTACCCCCAATGGCTTTACTGCTAATCATGCAGGGGGCATTTTGGGAGGTGTGTCGTCTGGGCAGACCGTGAAAGTGCGTATCGCCTTAAAGCCAACTTCCAGTATTACCGTGGCAGGTAAGAGTATCAATACTGATGGCGAACCTGTGGAGATGATTACCAAAGGCAGGCATGACCCTTGCGTGGGCGTGAGAGCAACGCCAATCGCTGAGGCAATGCTGGCGATTGTGTTGCTTGACCATTATCTACGTCATCGTGGGCAAAATGGCGATGTGAAATTGCCATTACAGCCGATAGAGTAGGGTATAGAAGAGTAGATTAAAATAAAAAAGCCCCTTTTATCTGGGTAAAAGGGGCTTTGTATGCCTAATCCATCAAAGCCAGTCCATCCAAGCTATAATCCATCCAAGCTAGTCCATCAAACCAATCTCATTTTTATCATGAACCGATAACTTATCTATGATGGTACGGCTGGCTTCATTCATACCGATGACTTTTACCTCAATGCCTTCACGACGCAGACGAATGACCAATTTATCAAGGGTATCTACTGCCGTCACATCCCAAAAGTGAGCATGAGTCACATCGATTTCTATACTATCTAACGCCTCTTTAGCATCAAACGCATCTAAAAATTGGGTGGTTGAGGCAAAGAACACCAATTTTATTAGCAAAGGCAAGTGCCGAGAGCAACACACCAACCAACACACCATACGCCAAATTATGAGTAAATACTGTGGTAATGACCGTTGCTAACATCACAAGGTTAAACGATAGCGGATGCGTTTTGAACTCACGCAATGATGCCCAGTTAAAGGTACCAATCGACACCATAATCATCACCGCAACCAGTGCCGCCATAGGGATTTGACCAACTTTATCGCTAAGATACACCACCATAATCAGTAGTACCACACCCGCAATAAAGGTAGATAAACGACCACGACCGCCAGACTTGACATTAATGACTGATTGCCCAATCATCGCACAGCCTGCCATACCACCAAAGAAACCAGCGACCACATTGGCAACCCCTTGACCACGACATTCTTGGTTTTTATTACTGGTGGTATCGGTTA
>PDWI01008571.1_pt1 | contig 12001 bp, 9 predicted proteins | sample 1430891 | NCBI WGS metagenome assembly PDWI01 (sample SAMN01162508, study PRJNA174530) | Oral metagenome, whole genome shotgun sequencing project. | biome: Marine environment; feature: Marine mammal; material: Swab sample of the gingival sulcus; isolation source: swab sample of gingival sulcus...
GTAGTACTTTTTTCTTTACCACCAAAACTTTTTTGCCATTTTTGTGCAAATAAATGAAATTTAAACCCTAAAACCCTGATTGTCAAAGAAAAATTAAAATGAAAAATAATGCATAATTTTCTCTAATGAGGGTGCAGAAAACTCTTTTAATTGAAACAAGTCTTCTTTTTTTAGCCGTCCGGTACTCTTTCTCAACTCAAAAATGGCACGAGATTGATAAAAATCGAGATATGGATGAGCCTTCAATCGCTCCACAGAAGCCCAATTTGCTCTTATTTTTTTGATTTTCGTAGTGTCTATTCTCAACTGATGTTTAATATTATCAAATGTATTAAGAGGGAAATTTTCTATTTCGAGCAATTGTTGTACAGAATAATACCCTCCCAATCTATTTCTATAATATATAATTTGTTGAGCATAATATGAGCCAACGCCTCGTAATTGTTTGAGTTGCGTAGTATCGGCGGTATTTAATTCTATCACCATAGTGTCGGCAGGGAACTCCTTTGCAGAAATATCCTCAGCCGTAGATTCTGCCTCTTTTATAGAGGTCCCTACCTCTTTTTTCTTATATACTATAATATTAATATATGGTCGCAATCGTACAAAATCACTATTTCTCAACCCATAAATACGAGCAAAGTCCTCTGGTTTATTGAAAAAGCCTCCTTTCCTTCGATAATTAATGATGTTTTTAGCAATAAACGGTTTCAATCCTAACGCTACAAAACCAGAGGAATCAAGGGTATTAGGATCAAAGACAAATAGAAGCGGTTTAGGAGTGTTTTGGTGTTTTATATTATCGCCATAAGTATAACTATTTTTTTCGTGTCGTTCGTTCAATGGCTTTAAGTTCTTTTTAAAACTATCTACGGCAGCCATAAAAAGAGAGTCTTTGTATGAATTATCGGAAGACCCAAAATGAGATTTGACTAATAAATTGAATGCTATCACAACTATCAACAACACAAGTAGCACTAAAAGACCTAACTTTTGCGATTTAGAGAAGTAAAATATATGACGAAAAAATGATTTCACAATAAAACAAAAAAATTAATATATTATTTTATAACAACTTATACTTTCGGGTCAAATATTGACAATAAAAGACCTCTACCAAATGAGAAAACGAGAACAACATAGCTATCATAAAGAGTTTTCTATAAAAAAGAATTACCACAACAGCCAACAGCAAAAAACAAAACATAGCCAATAGTTGGTTTGCCAACACAAATTTGTAACGACCATTTGGTATAAATACAAAATTCACATAACTACCTACAAGCAAATACCTATACACAACAAGACTCAATATAACCGCCACTGGATAAGCAGATGTCATATCCTGTCCGCCAAGCAAAATCACAGCCCAGTAGCCAAAAACAACTATTAGTAATATTATCGCCATAGATAGATAATTCTCATATTGCATTATTCGTTTTATCCTTTGAGGTTCTCTATTTTGAATAATATTGGGGAAAAAGGCATTATTTATGCTCGATGTTAGCATTCGAGGTATCATCACTATTTTGTTTGCCAAGTCGTAAATAGCCACATTTTGCATACCCATAAATGTACCAATAATAAATGTTATAGCTTCCTTACGAATGGTCTCAAATGCCGAAGTGAAAAAGAAGGGCAAAGCCTCTTTGATAGTTGCTATCGCATCAAACAAAGAAGTCAGTCTGACGGCTACCCCCTCCTTTATATATATATATGCGTGTGCAAATATTGCTCCCAAAAGATGCAAACCCGATATTATGAATGCATATACAATAATATCACTTGTGTTTTTTACAAAAATCAATATCAAAGGTATGCTCAATGCTCGAACTAGAAGATTGACATAGGTTACTACCTTCATCTTCTGAATCCCCTGAAAATACCATACAGGAAATAATATTTCAACAAGCAACAGACTAAATATTATTATATACAAAAGTAAATTTGTAGCAACAAATGGAACAAATAAACTTATTGCCAACAACACCGCAAAAGCCATACAAAAAACAACAATTCGAGCGGTAAAGACGTTTGATAAGACTTGTGCTTTGACAATCAAATCGTTAGGCGACTGCGATACCCTTTTGAGAGCCGGCATATCCAAGCCACACGAAACAAACAGTTGAAAAAACTGTATGTTGGAATAGACAAATATATATGTCCCATAGGTTGTTTTTCCTAATACCCTTATCAGATAAGGATACAACAGAAGTCCTATAAGCATAGATATAATTGGCAAAATCGTCATAAATAAATAATTTTCAACCACCTTGCTATTATTTTTTATTTTCAATGCTATTTTATCAAAAAGAGTTTTCATTATTCATTTTTTTGAAAAAAAACGCTTTATTTTATTCCCCAACCAGCCAATAAACAAGCAATAATGACGCATTGCAGACGATGGCTTTGGCAAAATATTAGTAACAAAATCAGATAGTAAGGTACTCCTTTGGAATGGCAAAACAAATAAGTCTTTCAACAATGTTTTGGGCTGATAGTTTATCTGATTGATGATATTTGTATCGTGTATCACCTCTATCCACATTGGCTTTGAGGTATCAACACTAATATTTGGCACTGTTGGGTGTGGAGATGAGTGAGCCTCCTCCCAAACCGTTTTCATATTACAACTATATCGTTCCACTCGTGTAGAAAAATGTCCATAAGGCTGACTATAATATTTCAACGAGTCATATCGTTGAAAATATTGTAGCCCATTAGTTAGATTAATAACAGATTCTTTTTTCTCTGCACAAAAAACATTTTGTATAGTATCCACAAAACGGCTGTTAAGAGCATCATCATTGTCGAGCCGAGTTGTAAGCACAAAATCGACACTTTCGAACCTTTGGGCTATATATTGGCAGACAATGCGTCTGGTGGCATCAGAAAGTTGTGCTGACTCCTCCTCTGTCAGGAAATGTGGACAAAACCCATTATAATCATTTTTATAATGCTCAATCTTTGACAAAAACTGCTTTGGGGTTTGAGCATCAAAAAGTATTATCCACAAAAAATTTTGATTGGTCTGATGCTTGACCGATTCAAAACAGTATTTGTCGAATATATCGAACCTACAATACAGCCAACTATCATCTCTTGTAGGCTTCCCTTTGGCATCGAAAGAGTATGATTTATCTACGATATTGAATCTCGTTACGATAATATGTGCGAAAGATTGTTTTTTCATCGTATTGGCTTACATAAAATCTGATTATAGACATCTAAAAACTGTTTAGCAACACTCTGACGACTAAAACATTGAACAGCGTTACTAATGTTAGTGCGATTGTAAAGGTCTAAATTATCTAGCATACAATTAATTGCCTCCGACAGAGCCTCTGTGTCGTCAAACTCTACTACCGCACCGTTGGTAGAGTTGATAAAGTCTGGTACAATACCCGTGTTGGTTGCTATCACAGGCACTCCAGCAGCAAGACTCTCCATCACTACTACTCCTGCAGTCTCAAACATAGAGAATAGGACGAAAATATCACTTTCTGCCAACCACTCAGCAACTTGCATTGGAGTCTGTTCGCTGGTGAACCTTACCATTTGAGGGGGAAATTTGAGTTCGTTGGCAAACTCTATTACTCTTTGATAATCAGGCCCTGTACCAACCACTACCAACTCAAAATCTTTTCTTTTGGCACTCAACATTTTTGTCGCTTGGAGTATGCCTGAAATATTTTTATTTTTATCATCAAAACAAGAGATATGAAGTATCCTCTTCGGGGTGTTGTCGGCTCTACGCCTCAACTTAAAAAACTCATCATCAACAACATTATATACAACTTCATAATCTCCCCTAATATTCTGTTGTTGCATCGCTTTTTTGAGAACATTAGAGACTGTCATAATCTTCTCTGCCCTACTAACCACAAACTCTGTAACTTTTCTACGCCAAAACCCTCTATAACAAAAATTCTCGGGCAAATATCTCGACCAATGCTCTACTATGATATAAGGTATCTTTTGCGTAAGTTTGAGCCAATACGCCAACACTCCATTTCTGGTCAGCACATTGACTTGTGTAATATCTGGTTTGCCAAATGTTTGTTGTACTAAACTATAACCACAAAAAAAACCTTTTAGAAACCTTATAACTCTGACAAAAAAGTTTTTTGCAAATGGAACATAAACAACTATCTCTCTGAGACCATCAGTTATATTTTGTTCTATATCGACAGTACTAATCTTATTATCTATATGCAAATATAATACACAAACATCAACATCATCAACTATAGATTGAGCGTGTTTTCTGACAAAAAGACCTGCCATAGCATCATAGCGATTCGGATACCACGCCGACAAAAATAGAACCTTCGATTTTTTACCCATAAATACAAAAAATGATATTATTGCAAAAATACAAATTATTTTCTTTACCTGTCAGACTTCAAGCAAAAATATATTTTTATCATACAACCCAAAGCATTCAATGTTGTAAGCAACAGTATTTAAAGAGTATAATGTAGCAGGGACAAATAGAATTATCTGTTTCTATAGAAAATATTTATTACCTTTGTCTCTGTTAAATTTTATTGCTATTTTGTTATGAACAAAAAGTATGATTTTGTAGTTGTTGGCAGTGGCATTGCAGGTATGAGTTTTGCTCTCAAAGTTGCAAATAGAGGCACTGTGGCACTGCTATGCAAGACTGAACTATCAGAGGCAAATACTACTTTGGCACAAGGTGGTATATCGTCTGTTACAAACTATATATTGGACAATTACGACAAACATATCCACGACACTATCGTAGCAGGAGATGGGATATGCGACCCCAAAGCGGTAGAGAAAGTCGTTACCAATGCACCGGAACAGATAAAACAGTTGTTGGAATGGGGTGTAGATTTTGACAAAACGCCCAATGGCGAATTTGACCTACACAAAGAGGGGGGACACTCCGAATACCGCATTCTACACCACAAAGACTCTACCGGAGCGGAGATACAGAACTCACTGATAAACCGAGTTCGCCAACACAAAAACATCGATGTCTTTGAACACTGTTTTGTAATAGAACTACTAACACAACACCACTTGGGACAGATAGTTACTCGCTATTCGCCCAACATAGAATGCTTTGGAGTATATGCACTTGATATAGCAACAAGCAATATCGACACCATACTTGGCAAAGTTACAATGCTTGCCACAGGAGGAATAGGCAATGTATATCAAACTACGACCAATCCCCTTGTTGCCACTGGAGATGGCATAGCGATGGTTTTCAGAGCAAAAGGCAAAATAAAAGATATGGAGTTTGTACAATTTCACCCAACAGCATTCTTCCACACCGACAGTCGCCCCTCTCTACTCATCACAGAGGCTATGCGTGGCTATGGTGCGGTGCTCAGAGATATTGAAGGGCGTGAGTTTATGCACAAATATGACTCTCGTCTCTCTCTTGCTCCACGAGATATTGTGGCTCGAGCCATCGACACAGAGATGAAACTTGCAGGGAGCGACTATGTATATCTTGATGTTACACACAAAGATGCAGAGGCTACAAAAACACACTTCCCTACCATTAACGAAAAGTTACTACAATACGGCATTGACTTCACGCAACAATATATTCCTGTTGCTCCTGCGGCTCATTATGTATGCGGAGGAATAGAGGTCAATCTGAACGCCCAAACTTCGATATATCGACTGTATGCCAGTGGTGAATGTGCCTGTTCGGGGCTTCACGGAGCCAACAGGCTGGCTTCTAACTCTCTAATAGAGTCAATAGTGTATGCCGATGCTGCTGCAAAAGATGCTATTCGTATAATAGATAAACTGTCGTGGTGCGAAAATATACCTGAATGGAGCGATGCTGGGACTACACTACCCGAAGAGATGGTACTCATCACCCAATCGTTGAAAGAGGTGCAACAGATAATGAGTTCTTATGTGGGCATAGTACGGTCTAACCTAAGATTGCAAAGGGCTTTAGATCGTCTTGAAATACTGTATCAAGAGACCGAAAGCCTATTCAAACGCTCAATAGTCTCTGCTCCGATATGCGAATTACGAAACTCTATAAGTGTAGCATACCTCATCATCAGACAGGCAATGTCTCGCCACGAAAGTAGAGGACTGCACTATACGCTTGACTTTCCTGACAAAAAAGATTTTTAGTAAAAACATTATTATTATTATGAAAATAGTTTTCTACAAAATATTGACCTTATCGATATTTCTTTTAATACCAACAATATCATTTGCTCAAAAATATACCATCAGCGGATATATTAAAGATGTTGAATCGAAAGAGACACTAATAGGAGCAAACGCATACGATACCATAAGCAACAATGGTACAGCCACCAATGCCTATGGTTTTTATTCTCTCACACTACCCAAAGGCGATGTGTCAGTCAAATACGCTTTTGTGGGGTATGACATAATTGGCAAACAGTTCGCCCTCAACAAAGATACAACTATCAACATCGAATTGCACAGAGGGAAGTACAACACCCTTGAAGAGGTGAGCGTAACAGCCAATAGAAGCGACATAGGGGTCAGAGGTTCACAAATGAGTGCCATAGAGGTGCCAATTGCTCAAATAAAGGCTGTCCCTGCCCTGCTGGGGGAGGTCGATGTCATAAAAGCCTTGCAACTATTACCCGGCGTACAAGGAGGCACAGAGGGAACATCTGGGTTTTATGTCAGAGGTGGCGGATACGACGAGAACCTAATACTTTTAGACGAAATACCTGTATATAACGGCAATCATGCTATGGGTTTTTTTTCAATATTCAACGCTGATGCAGTAAAAAACGTGGTGCTTTACAAGGGCAGTTTTCCAGCACGATTTGGCGAAAGGCTATCATCTGTCATCGATATTCGTACCAAAGACGGAGACGCACAGAAATATCACGGAAATATATCTATAGGACTTATTGCTTCTAAAATCAATATAGAAGGTCCTATCATAAAAAACAAAACCTCTTTCTCTTTTTCGGCACGAAGAACATATTTTGACATTCTGTTGAAACCCTTTATGAGAGATACCGAACTCGAAGCAAGTGGCGGATACTATTTCTATGATATAAATGCAAAAATAAACCATAAATTCTCGGACAAACATAGACTATTCATCAGCCTATACAAAGGTGATGATGCCATATATTTTAGAACACCAGAAAGCACCCACTACTCAACAGATGAAAACGGCAACCCAATAAGAAAGTCCGAAAAACTAAAAACCGATATGTTTTGGGGTAACACAATAGCATCTCTGCGTTGGAACTATCTTATCAACAACAAATTATTTATGAATCTAACGATGGCATATTCGAGATATCGTTTTAAAATAAAAAACTCAAATACAATAACCTCGTATAGAAACAATACCACAAACGAACAACGATTTTCGTTAAGATACAATTCAGGTATAATGGACGGCATACTAAAAACCGACTTTGAATACAGCCCCAATCCGAACAATAATATACGCTTTGGACTTAACTACACCATACATCAATTTAACCCTGAGGTTTTGACAATAGATGCCACCGAATTGGAAGACAACATCAAACTACACAACACCCCAATAGTCGCCAACGAAATATCTCTATATGCCGAAGACAATATTTCTCCCTATAAGTGGCTTAAAGTAAATGCTGGGGCAAGATTTTCTGTGTTTTCCGTACAAAAAAGATATTATAAATCAATACAGCCTCGACTAAGTTCAAGATTTTTGCTCAACAACAATCTATCAGCCAAGATAGGATATTCGTATATGAATCAGTATGTACATCTATTGGCAAACTCGACCATCAATATGCCGACAGACCTATGGGTGCCTTCGACAAGCAAAGTGCCTCCTCTGAATACACACCAAATTGCATTGGGGCTTTTTTATAATCTTAACAAGATATACGACTTGTCTATAGAGAGTTACTACAAAACGATGAATAATGTAGTAGAATATAAAGATGGTGCAAGTTTCTTTGGTCTATCAAAAGGCTGGGAAGACAAGGTGAATATAGGCAGAGGCTGGGCGTATGGTGTTGAGTTTTTATTACAAAGAAATATCGGCAATCTCACCGGGTGGATTGGCTATACATGGTCAAAATCTATGCGTCTGTTTGACCGTCATGGACAAGAGATAAACTTTGGCAAGGTCTTCCCTGCAAAATTTGACCGCCGCCACGATTTTAAAATAACAGTCGCCTACAAAATATCTAAAAACATTGATTTGTCTGGGTCGTGGTTATATGCTACCGGCAACACCGCTACCCTATCATTTCAGTCGTATCAGCCTCTTAACAATGAGCCAACACCAAGATACAGACAGCACAAACTTGACTATATTGAATCTCGCAACAACTATCGTCTGCCATCATATCACAGGCTTGACCTTGGAGTGAACTTCAACAAACCAACCAAACGAGGTATGCACACTTGGAACATCAGCATTTACAATCTATACAACAACATAAACCCATTTATAGTGTACCACAGTAGTGAAAATGGCGAAAATGTATTAAAGATGCTATCTATCTTCCCAATACTTCCGTCTGTTAGTTATTCTTTTAAGTTTTAGAAAAAAAAAATCAAACTTTATCTTTGTCAAAAACAGTTCTGTAAACAAAATATACTATCTTTGCAATTATTGAACAAAAAACAAACACATAACAACACACTAATCATGAAAAGCACACTACAAAAAGCAAGGGCATCATACGAGCCAAAGATGCCTACAATACTGAAAGATACCGTACAAATAGTCGAAGGTAATAAAACCCAATCTGTCTCTAACCAAGAGGATATTCGAAGATTATTCCCCTACACTTACGGCACTCCAATCATTTCATTTAAAAAATGCACAAAACCATTATCTTTTGCCCCTATGAATGTAGGAGTGATACTTTCTGGAGGACAGGCTCCCGGTGGACATAATGTCATCGCTGGGCTTTTTGACGGACTCAAAAAACACAACCAAGAGAGCAAACTCTACGGATTCCTTGGCGGACCAAGTGGTTTAGTTGAGCATAAATACAAAGAACTAACCGCAAATATTATTGACGAATATCGAAATACCGGAGGATTCGACATCATTGGCTCTGGAAGGACAAAACTTGAAACCATAGAGCAGTTTGAACAGGGAAAAGAGATATGCCATAAGCTCAACATAAAAACGATAGTAATCATCGGAGGAGACGACTCTAATACCAATGCCGCTATTTTAGCAGAATATTACAAACAAAAAGATTATGGCATTCAAGTAATTGGTTGCCCAAAGACAATCGATGGTGACCTCAAAAACGAGATGATAGAGACTTCTTTTGGATTCGACACTGCATGTAAGGTCTATTCCGAACTTATTGGCAATATCCAACGAGACGCTAACTCTGCAAAAAAATATTGGCACTTTATCAGACTAATGGGCAGGAGTGCATCGCATATCGCCTTGGAATGTGCATTACAGACTCAACCTAATATCGCAATCATATCAGAAGAAGTAGAGGCAAAAAAAATGAGCCTCAACGATATTGTAGAAGACTTGACAAGTAAAATTATGAGACGAGGGAATGCTGGACTAAACTTTGGAACTGTACTTATACCAGAAGGTTTGATAGAATTTATACCTGACATCAAAATACTTATAGCAGAACTCAATGACATTTTGGCAAAAAACGAAGAATTCAATAGCATTGAGAGCGAAGACGAAAAACACACCTTCATAATATCACGACTCAGCGACAACAGTAAGGCTACCTTTTTAGCTCTTCCATTGAGCATTGCTCGTCAATTGAGCCTAGACAGAGACTCACACGGCAATGTACAAGTATCCCTCATCGAGACAGAAAAACTATTGATAGAAATGACCTCCAAACGACTTGCAGAACTAAAAGAAAAAGGCGAATACAAAGGCAAATTCGCTACTCTTGGTCATTTCTTTGGCTACGAAGGACGCTGTGCCGTGCCGTCAAACTTCGATACAGACTACTGCTACTCTCTTGGATACACAGCCGCTATATTGGCTCTCAATCAAAAGACAGGCTATATGTCGTCCGTACGAAACCTAAGCAAACCTACATCAGAATGGATTGCTGGGGGGGTACCTATCACTATGATGTTCAATATGGAGAAAAAATCAGGTAAATACAAACCTGTCATACAAAAAGCATTGGTTGACCTCAATGGGAAACCATTCAAATTTTTCGCACAAAACAGAGAGGCTTGGGGCGGAATAGAGTGCCTCTATCTATACCCTGGACCTATTCAATATTTTGGACCAAAAGAGGTATGTGATATGCCTACAAAAACCTTATTATTAGAGCATTAATTTTTCAAAAATAACAAAAAATCATTATGAGTACAAACAACAATCAATCTTTTATATCAAAATTTTTTGGTATCGTAAAAAACAACAAACTATCAACCCTACTACTGCTAATCATGATAGTGGGAGCAGTGTGGTTTTTACTACAATTTAGAAATTTAGATTCTCAAAGAACAACTCTTATCACGCAATACGAGACAAAAATTGATAGTCTAAACATCAAGCACATCGAGTTTTCGTCAGAGGTATTCTCTTGGGCAGTCAGAAGCGAATTGCTACGAGACAATGTTGAGAACTTAAATCAACTACTTACTATTTTCATACAAAAATCTGGGGTTGATTTGGTACAGATAGTAAATCCAATAGACAAAATGGTTTTAATATCCTCCGATAAGCGATTTGAAGGCAATCCATACAACGGCATGGTCAATATCAATGTCCGTGAGACAGAAACAATTATCGATAGCACAAAAGTTGATATAGTTACACCAGTGATGGGCTTCAACAATATGATTGGCGTCATTATCATAGAGTTCAACAAAAAAGTGCCACAAGAAGCATCTATCGAAAAAGATTAATGATGTTGCATATCGTCTAATAATGTTCTATTATCTCTTTTTTTGTAGAAAATAATTTGTATCTTTGCAGAACATTTTTTCGGACAGAAATATAATAAACAAACAAATAAATTTAAATTATGATTAAAGTAGGAATTAATGGTTTCGGTAGAATTGGGAGAATGGTATTCAGAGCCATTACCGACAACTTCACCGACATTAAAGTAGTAGGAATCAACGACTTATTAGCTCCAGACTATTTAGCATATATGCTAAAATACGACTCTGTTCACGGTCGGTTCAACCACGATGTTAAGGTAGAAGGCAACACTCTATTAGTAGATGGCAACCCTATCCGCCTAACTTCAGAAAGAGAACCAGCAAACCTAAAATGGAATGAAATTGATGTCGATATAGTAGTAGAATCTACTGGACTATTTTTAACAGACGAAAAGGCTCGTCAGCATATTGTAGCAGGGGCAAAAAAGGTAATTATGTCTGCTCCTTCAAAAGACGACACCCCAATGTTTGTATTTGGAGTAAACCATAATAAATATGCAGGACAAGACATCATATCTAACGCCTCTTGCACCACAAACTGTCTTGCTCCTTTGGCTATGATAATAGACGAAAAATTTGGCATCGTCAAAGGATTAATGACAACCGTTCACGCTGCCACAGCAACACAAAAAACCGTAGATGGTCCATCTCAAAAAGATTGGCGTGGCGGTCGTGGTATCTTGGAAAACATAATCCCTTCTTCGACTGGAGCGGCAAAAGCAGTTGGCAAAGTATTACCACAACTAAACGGCAAACTAACAGGTATGTCGTTCCGTGTGCCTACTTCTGATGTATCCGCAGTAGATATGACCGTTGTATTAGAAAAATCAGCCACTATGGAGGAGATAAACAACGCTCTAAAAGAGGCCTCAGAAGGCAAACTAAAAGGCATCTTGGGATACACCGAAGATGCAGTAGTATCAACCGATTTCAGAAGTTGTCCACTAACGTCAATATACGATGCAACAGCAGGTATAGGACTTGATGGCAACTTTGTAAAACTTGTCTCTTGGTACGACAACGAGTGGGGTTACTCCAACAAAGTAGCAGAGATGATAAGAGTTGTTTGCAAATAAGCACTCAATATATA
>PDWI01008572.1_pt1 | contig 12001 bp, 14 predicted proteins | sample 1430891 | NCBI WGS metagenome assembly PDWI01 (sample SAMN01162508, study PRJNA174530) | Oral metagenome, whole genome shotgun sequencing project. | biome: Marine environment; feature: Marine mammal; material: Swab sample of the gingival sulcus; isolation source: swab sample of gingival sulcus...
GGCACCGCGACCGAGATGAAGGCAATGAAGAACTATGCCGGTCACCGGCTTTCGCCGTGGCTGGGGCATCTGATGGTCTCGCGCTCGGAAACCGCGCGGCCCCTGCTGACACCGGGCGAGGTTATGCAACTGCCGCCCGACGACGAAATCGTCATGGTCGCAGGCACCCCGCCGATCCGCGGCAAGAAGGCAAAATACTATCAGGACGAACGGTTCAACAGCCGCATTCTGCCACCGCCCGATCCGGCCACGTTTGCGGTGGACGTCAAAACCGATGACTGGTCAGGCCGCGTGGTCGCTACGCCGAAAATCACGGGATTCGGGGCTGCCGCAACAGATGACACCGACGAAGAGAATGCAGGCATCCGCCGTGAACCGGACCTGCCGGATCATGTCGCCATCGCGGACGAGGCCACCGACAAGGCCCCGGTCAATGAGTTTGACTTCGACCCAGACCCGGAACCTGATGAAGCCGCGACCCGGCAGCAGAACTTGAACCGTCAGGTTCGGGGCGTCGCCCGGCAGGTGGCGCTTGACCCGAATGACGGCATCGACATGTGAGGCCCCATGCGCACCAGAATGAACATCTATATCCCGCCCGAGCTGCATCGCGATCTGGTCGCACTGGCCGACCGGAAAAAGGTCTCGCGGTCTTCCATCGTCGAGGCCGCGCTCAGTTCTTACCTCTCTCCCGATGGCGCCGACCGCATGGAAGCCGCCTTCACCCGGCGGCTCGACCGGCTCTCCCGCCAGAACGAACGGCTGGAGCGCGACATTGGTATCACAGCGGAATCCCTCGCGCTCTTCATCCGCTTCTGGCTCAACACCACACCCCCCATCCCGAAAGACGCCCAGGCCGCCGCGCTGGCACAGGGCAAGGAACGCTATGACGGGTTTGTCGATGCGCTTGGCAAACGATTGCAGAAGGGGCAGCGGTTTTGGGAACAGTTGAATTATGGAGAGGCAAACAACAACTTAAACAATGAGACTGAACCCCAATGAATGGAGGTTAACTCGTTTTGATCGGCTGAAGGAGGAAGTGTGTCGACCAAAGAACCCGATTGGGTCGCAGATATTGCCAAGAACAATAAACATCGGCTTTTCCACGATACCTCATTCGAGCGCGCGCTTGGGATATTGAAGGCGAGGGAAATTTTCGGTGGATATGGCCAAGGCCGCATTCGCGAAAGTTATGCACATTTCTGTTACAATGGTTGGCATAATTTCAACTACCTACCGATCCATGGAGAATATGGTCGTATTAGGCTCTTCTTCGAAGTGAACGTTCCTGTTCGGTATCGCGGTCAAGGTAATCATATTCCGGAGCCGGGTTGGTTGGAGCTGTATGCAACGCTGGTCGATACGCCCTGGCAATGCTGCTTACACCCTGATTCTGGTTTTCTAACATTTTTTGCATCAGAGCCTAGCTTTCGCGATATAAACCGAAATGAAGCCAAGCCTTGGAAGAGATTGCTCCGATTGGAGAGCGAGGAAGCCAAACTGGAACGGCTACTCAGTTGGGAGCTGAACGTTTCTTGTCAGGAAGGGCGACAAATCCAACCTGCAATTCGCTAGTTCGAAGCAAGGCTTTATCCTTCTTACACCCCATTCCACGCCAGACTACGCCGCCTCTTTCAATCCTGTTGATCCGCCCCCAAATCCGCTTTTCTTACTCGCCCTCGTAACGGGGCCGCTAACGTGCCCCGCCGATCACGGGGGCAGGAATGCAGGCAGATTTTTCAGAGACCGACCCTTTGACACGGAGTGCGCGGATGTTGCGCACGGCGCTTGGGCCGACGATTGCACGGTTTGCACCCAACGAAAAACATTTGGATAGTCAAGCATAAGGGAAACGAGGTTAGTGCCTATGCGGCTGTTTGAGATTGCTGTCGCGTTCTTTGATCAGCATCGCGTGAAGCTCCGCCGCTCTGCGCTTGACCGCCCCCCGGTAATATGCCGGTTTGGGAGAGGCCGCGATCAATACAGGTATCCATCGCCGCAATCACATCGTTGATCTTCTGATCCACAGATGTTTGATCTCAATGCGCCACTTCGTTCTCGTACTTCATATCAGCGATGGTCTTGCCGCTCTTCTGGCCCATCTTCAGCATCTCGATCGTCGTCACAAACGGATGGGGATAGTTCCATTCCTTTGGAATTTCAGGCGCCGACGAGGCCTCTTCGGCCCGCTGCACTTCCAGCTCTGCCTTCGTCACGACGAAACCACCCCCGATGGAGTAGTAAACTTCGTGAAAGAGTTCCGCGCCATCTACACCCAGTGCATCAAAAGCGCATCTCGTTGGCATGGCCAAGCAGAGCTTCGTCGTAGTCAAAGATCACATCGACCTCAGGGTCGAACGACAGCGGGCCAAGTACCGGGTGCTGAAGGGTTGGCTCGTCTTTCAAGCGCGCCAGTGTCTCTTCTGCGATATCAGGATTCAAAGTCGCAGGCAGAAAGCCCGCCAACCCCAGGATCACGGCACGGTCGTTCGCGTGTCCCTTGCCTGTAAATGCAAGAGAGCCGTGAAGTGATGCGCGGAGTTTTTCAAGATCGCCCCGTGCGAAGCGTTCGGTTAGCTTCGTCAGGAAACCTGTCGCGGCTGTCATCGGGCCCATCGTGTAAGAGCTCGATGGGTCGATCCCGATTTTGAAGATGTCGAAGAAGCTCAGAAACATTGCACGTCATCGTCATTTGTCCAACCGGGACCGGCCGGAGAGAAAGGTTTATATACTTAGGGGTAGACGGGGAAACGGGCGCAAAGCGCGCGCACATCTGCCAGCACCTCGGCCTCCACGGCGCTGTCGCCCGCGCCATCGGTTGCCGCCAACCCGCCCAGAACCCGCAGAACCATTGCGCCGATTTGCCGGAACTCAGCTTCGCCAAAACCGCGCGTTGTCCCGGCAGATGTGCCAAGGCGCACACCGTAGGTCACGAAGGGTTTTCAGGATCAAAGGGGATCGCGTTCTTGTTGCAGGTCAGCCCGGCACGCTCCAACTCCGCCTCGGCAGCCTTACCGGTCACGCACTTGGGGCGCAGATCGACCAGCACCATGTGCGTGTCGGTGCCGCCCGAGATGATACCCAGATTTACGACACTGCACGCGCAATCAGCGCGAAAAGCGAAGGCCCGGCTTGCCTTCATGGTGATGAGCAAAGGGTCTCAGTTGCGGTATGACGAGGTGCTTCGGTATCTGGACAATACAATTGACGTGGCTATCCAAGCTGGCCGGGTTGGTGACGATCGCGGTATTGACGAAGTATATTTCCAGCCGCTTGAAAACCGCAGCGAATAATCCACTTGGTGGCTTAACTGATGGGGCATGCTGCCCAGCCCGCAAGCGTCCCCCTCATTACTACATTTTGAGTTGCCAGGCAACTTCGACTGAAGGGGCTTTCCCTACTCGGCCTCACAACTCAAGCATAATTATTGCGAATCGGCAATATTTCTGGTAAATTGCTTGAAATTGACTGAATTTGCTTTCAATTTAACGATTTGGAGGTACCATGGACGCTTACGACATAAGACTTCTGGGCCTTTTGCAAAATGACAACCGGGTTTCTTCTGCACAATTCGCTGATGAAATCGGGTTATCGGTCTCTGCTATTGGCGAAAGGGTTAGAAGGCTAAATGCCTCAGGCATAATTGGTCGTAACTGCGCGATTCTTAATCCATTGGCGGTCGAGTTAAGCCTCTGCGCATTTATGTTTGTTGATTTGGGGCCGAATGCAGACGATGAGGTATTCGTCTCGGAGGTCAGCGCCATGCCAGAGGTCCTTGAAGCGCATCATATTACTGGGAAACACTCATGGCTGATCAAGTTGAGAGTTAAAGACACCGCTGATCTACAATCCCTCCTCACAAAAAAACTGAAACCAATAGTGGGTGTTGTAGCGACGGAATCTATCATTGTCCTTGAGACTGCAAAAGAAACCACAGCGCTTCCTTTACCTTCCATCAACTCCGCATTGGATTGTTAAGATGGTAATCTTTGAGACAATGCTAAGGGGGGGAATAGTTGGATTTGCAATTGCTGCACCCGTAGGACCCATTGCATTGCTCTGCGTTAGGCGGACCCTAGAAGAAGGAACGATGACTGGTCTAGTGACGGGTTTTGGCGCAGCGTCTGCCGATGCTGTTTATGGGCTGCTTGTGGCGCTTGGTTTCGGGCTCGCGGCTTCTGCACTACTTGGTTACACTGCATATCTTCAAATATTTGGTGGTGTTCTTCTATTGTTCCTAGGGGTCGCGCCACTTCTTCAAAAGACATATTATGGCAACCAAAGCCAGATACATGCGAACGAAACAAAGAAGATCAGTAAAGCGTTTGCTTTCGGTTCTACGTTTGCCCTCACACTAACTAATCCGCTCACCATCCTTTCCTTCATCGGCGCAATTGCTGCCTTAAGCGGTTCAGGCGACCTTTCTAACACCAAGGGTGTAGGCATTGCGATCTCCATCGTTGTTGGTGTTTTCCTTGGCTCAATCGCTTGGTGGTTCACCCTCGTTGGGTTCATCACGGCTATCCGATCCAGCATTTCCTCAAGTATTCAGAAAATGGTTGGCATTTTGTCCAGCCTATTGCTGTCCGGGTTTGGAATATGGGCAATTTATTCAGGGCTAGAAGGACAGTTTTAACCACATTCCATAGGAGATAGCATCATGAACGAGCACCAAAAATGGCAGGAAAGCTGGAGGAAGGCCGATCTCGGGTCAGTTCTAGGTGACGGTGTTGTTCAATGTCACCTTTCACCACGAAACTGCGTCATCAAAGAAGGTAGAAACGGGTTTTGCGGAGTTCGAGGCAACAGAGGTGGACGACTGGTGACAATGAACTATGGCAAGAGTGTCCACATAACTGAAGAGACAATCGAAACGGAGGCCGTGAACCATTTCGCCCCTGGCGAAAGAATTCTCTCACTCGGTAATATTGGGTGTATGCTCAATTGCGCATATTGCCACAATTGGAAAACATCCCAGGCAAAATATGTTTCTGATCGTGATGTTCATGAATACACGCCCGAAGGTATTATCGAAACGGCCAAGCGCCACGGTATTCGCGTGCTCTCATGGACATACAATGATCCGGTCGTTTGGCATGAGTTTGTCGTTGAGACATCAAAACTTGCAAAACAAGAGGGGATGACAACTCTATATAAGTCGGCATTTTTCATCACACCTCAAGCTGTCGATGAGCTTTTGCCGGTTATCGACATATTTTCAATATCCCTCAAGGCAATCAATCACGACTACTACAAGAGATACACCACCGGGAAACTTCAACCGGTACTGGATGCAACGAAACAGGTTTATCTGGCAGGTAAACATGTAGAAGTCAGCACGCTGATGATCACTGATATCAGTGACAATGAAGATTCGGCGCGCGATATGGCGAACTGGGTTTTGACTGATTTAAACGCAGATGTACCGTTACACTACGTCCGTTTCCATCCAGACTACAAAATGAGAGACACTGTTCGAACGCCCGTAAATAGACTAATCAGGGCTCGCGAAATTGCGTTAGGTATGGGTGTTAAGTATGTATATCTTGGCAATGTCTATGATACCCCTTTTACCAACACGTTCTGTCGCTCATGCGGAACACTGCTTTTCGACAGATACGGTCTTCGCTCACGTATTGCCGCGTTAGACGAAGAGGGTTGCTGCACAAAATGCGGCACATCTGCCAACATGGTGATGCTTCCACAAGCTACACCTAGGAAAACAACTTCCAAGTTGCCGACAAACCCGGCGTCTCAGGAAGAGCACATTTGGCAGGGCGACATTCAGTCGATTCATGTTCAGGCCAAAAATGATAGTGATGCAGAGAAAAATATCTACCACCGGGTCATCCAACGCGACGGCGGTAGATCTGACTGGACGATTGTTCCTGTTGCGCCACAGGAGAGCTATCGTTTCATTGTCGCGCGGTCTGGTGTCGATGATGTTGGAGCAGATGTCGCGATATCAGACGGATTGACCATTTTGCATGCTGAAGTGTTTGACCGAGCACATTTCCCTACACTCGCCGTTGAGGATATCGGAAATGCCCAGAGCGACACGACCCCCTTCCCGAGATTTGAAGGTAATCAGTTTCCCAAGACTGTTGTGACTGATTAAATGGAAATCGACCCCACATCACGAAACTCTCCTGAGGTGTCACCAATTCACCCGCAAGGTTCACCGCCATTCATTTGGTACAATGGATCGCAGGTGGATTGGTGCGACGCTCGGGTTCACGTCAACGCTGTTGGCCATGCCTCTGTTTCCTCAGTATTTGAAGGAATACGCGCGTATCAAGATGATAATGGCCAATTACAAATCTTTCGTTTAGCCGATCATCTGAAACGCCTTTTTGACTCTGCTCGCATTTCACGATTGGCGATTGCATATGATGTACAGGAGATTACCGACGCCGTTTGTTCCTTGGTATCAAGAAATGAGTTTTCTGGCGAGGTCTATATCCGCCCGTGGTTGTTTCCCAGCGGAATAATCCGTGAGCAAATTGCGAAGGCATGGCTGCCAACAGATTTTGTCATAGACAGTTGGGAGGTTAACAGCAACCTGCGCAACCTAGTGGGCTGTAAAACCTGCGTATCCTCATGGATCAGAAATGGAAGTAATGCCTCGCCACCGATGATCAAGGCATTTTCAAATTACCACAACAGCAGGTTTGCTGCACTTGAAGCTTGGGGGCGTGGCTACGATTGGCCCATCTTCCTGAATCAGCAAAATCAGGTCAGTGAAGGACCAGGCGCGTGTATCGCCCTCATACGCGATGGTCGTTTGGTTACGCCCGATCTCGCATCAGGCATTTTGGAGAGCATCACTCGTGACACCATTTTGCTCGCGGCTCAGGAAAAGCTAGATTTGAAGGTTGTTGAACGACCGATCGAGAGGACAGAGTTATATCTCGCAGATGAAGTGTTTTTCATGGGCACTGGTTGGGAAGTTCTTCCGATACTCTCTATTGACGATCTACAAGTTGGGGACGGAACTGTAGGACCCCTTACGTCTTCACTTGCAAGTTATTACGACAACATTGTCCGTGGTCGAACGCGACACTCTTCTTCGTGGTGTACGCTAGTCACTAGTTCCCAAAACGACATTACCAGCAAGGGAAAGGAATGATTTCATGACCGGTTCTATTACTAGGGCTCTCCACCACAGGATCAACACCGCAAGCACCGGTACGGTTGTTACGCCCATCTATCAAAACAGCGCATTCCCGGCAGACTCTCCTTATTTTTATACTCGCAAGAATAATCCTAACATCAGTGAGATTGAAACCGTCATGGCCCAGCTAGAGGAGGCTGAGCATTGTGTTGCCTTCTCAACAGGAATGGCAGCGATAAACTCCCTACTGAATCTGCTTCAACCATCTGCAACTATCGTCGTAAATCGCGACATTTATGGCTGTAGTTTGAAGTTGTTTATCAGAGAGGCCAAACGCATGAAGTTCTCTCTTGTTCAATTGGACCTATCCGACCTAAAGGATATTGATCAAATTCCTAAAGAAACGGCATTGGTGTTTTTTGAAACTCCAACAAACCCATTTTTAAAGACGGTCAATATCAAAACACTGGCTGATCGGGTTAAAAAAGCCTGTAAAGATACTCTGATCGTTGTTGATAACACATGGGCTACGCCACTTTTTCAGCACCCGTTGACACTTGGTGCGGATATTTCGATCCACAGTGCCACTAAATATATTTCAGGACACAGCGACGTTATGGGTGGATTTGCAATTTGTAAATCGCCAGACCTCGCTGAGGCCTTTAGAGAAGTCCGCTTTTATGGTGGAGCAGTAATGGACCCGAACAGCGCCTGGCTGCTTCGTAGAAGCGTTCAAACACTGCATATCCGAATGCGCTGCCATGTGGCTACCTTGAAAGAAATGGCTGAATTTCTAATTCAAGAGCCACTTGTGTCGAAAGTTTATCTACCCGTTGTCGATGGCAAGCAGCTCAAAGACTACGGTGGTATTCTATTTTTCGACCTAGAACCTGATTTCAGCGGTGCCTATGAGAAGTTTAGGGACGCACTGCAATTGTTTAGCAGTGGAACTGGCATGGCCGCGGTAACCTCCATGGTAGCTCAGCCATACACTGGTAGTCACGCCTCGTTAGATGATGAAGAAAAGGCTCAAATGGGTCTTGGTCATCAGCTTATTCGCCTCAGTTTTGGGCTGGAGCCAACAGCGGATCTCAAAGCAGATATTACTCAGGCATTTCAACATTTGAAGGCACAACAACCGTGAGGAAACAGAAATATCTCTGATGAAAGGATACATGTGATGGCCAATCAAGCACAAGCACTTATTCCACCCAAGTTTTATCTTACCAATTTGGAATTTGAGGACTACTTGGCAGCAGTTAAATCCCAATACCCTTGGCTCTACAACATGTTTGATTTGCCACGCCTCACCTTCAGCTATGTTGATAGTTTCGTTTCTAGACTTGATGCCGCTTCTTGGGAATTTGAAGACTTGGATGATGGTGGGCGAGGCGTTGCGTATAATCATGCTCAAAAAGCCCTCGAAAATAGACAGATTGGTATGGCCAGCTTGATCGACCTTTTCGCCGTAAAAAAAGGAGTTGATGGTAAGCAAAGACCAATCGTACTGGATGTGTTGGCCGGTGACGGTACCGTAGCGCGCTTTGCTGAAGATCGCTATCCAGGGAAGCTATCCATTGTTTCTGCTGATTTATCTAGGCTAATGGTCGATTCTTGCTTTTTGCAAAATCTACCAACCATCAGGCAATCAGCCACGCAGAGCCTCTTTAAGAACGACTCGCTTGATGGAGGGTTTATCGCCTACGGAAGCCATCATTTGGATTTTATCTCCCGAAGGCAGGCCATCTCTGAGCTTTACCGAACGCTAAAGCCTGGTGGTCGGATTGTATTACATGATTTTGAGGAAGGTGGGCCATTCGCGACCTGGTTCACAGATGTCGTTCATCCATACTCGCGAACCGGACATCCACATGCTCATTTCACGAAAGATGAAATGCTAACTTTGCTAAGCCAGTCTGGATTTGAGAACATTGAAGTATTCGACATGGACGATCATTTCACTTTGAACGGCGAAACATCAGAAGAAGCTCATCAAAATGCCCTCCTTCATCTGTATCACATGTACGATCTCACCAAGATTGCAGGATCAAAATCGGAACAATTGGCAAGTATTGAGACAATGGCGACGAAACTCTTAGGACCAATTACCGTCAAACGAGGAGATCGGCATTTTACTGCAACAATACATCGCACAGCGCTGGTTGCGACCGGAGTGAAATAGTTTCAGGAACAAAGGTATAGTGCAAAGGACACAAGATCATGTGTGGCATAGCAGCGATTTTCGCCATAGCGAAAGACAAGCAGGTTAACAACCTAAATGCAAAGCTCCTACAAATGTTGGGTATGATCAGGCATCGAGGAGATAGTTATCACTTTGCTGAAAGGCGTGTGTTTGAGCGAGGTGCGATCGGAACTAACCGCCTCGCTATTGTTAACAGAGATTATGCGAAGCAGCCAATACAAGACGATTTCACTGGAAGTGTCGTGGTTCTGAACGGAGAAATCTACAACCACGAGATGCTACGTGAAGAACTGGCGTCACTGGGACAGGTTTTCACTACCAAAAGCGACACGGAAGTTGTTTTGCGCGCATTTTTGCAATGGGGAGACACATTTGTAAGCCGATTGGATGGAATTTTTGCCTTTGTGATTTATAATCCTAAGGACAACTCATATTTTGCCGCACGTGATCACATCGGTATAAAACCGCTCTACTATGCCAAAATTGACGGCGCTATTGTATTCGGCTCCGAGCGGAAGTGTTTCATCGAATTGAGTTGCGAAGTGTCGGAAATCAAACCTGGTTATTTTTTTCGCGACGGAGCTGAAACTTGCTATCAAAGCTTCGAGGCGATTCCTAATCGTTGGGATGAGGATCAGGCTATCGGTAAGTGCCGAGACCTCTTGGAAGCTGCCGTAAAGCGGCAGGTTGCTACTGACTTACCCATTGCTGTGATTTTTTCGGGTGGGCTGGACAGCACCATCATTTTGCACCTAGCAATGAAATATCATCCCGATGTCACGGCGTTTTCACTCGGGACCTCCGATTCTGAAGATCTCGATTATGCAAGGCGGTTTTGTAAAGAACGCTCGATTCGGCAGCACATAGTTGATTTCGACCCGAGTCTGATACCGCGTACTATTTCGCGAGCTATATTCGATGGTGAATTTTTTGAACCCGTCGATATTTCTGACATGCTTTCAATGACCACAGTATATGCCGCAGCTCGCAACCATGGTTTCAAGATAGCTCTATCAGGCGACGGCAGTGATGAGATTTTTTCTGGATACGATATGTTCAAATCCGCCCGCGACCCCCTCTCGTTGACAACATACCGGGTGAACAATCTTTACCGAACCGACTTACAGCGGGTTGATCGAAGCAGCATGGTAAACTCCATTGAGGGTCGCGTACCTTTCCTTGATAAGGAACTAATGTCGTTTGCTATGAGTCTACCAATGGACCTCAAAATTCGCGACGGTGTTGAGAAATACATCTTACGAGAATCAATGAGGGATGAACTGCCAAGCTACATGATTGATCGTCCAAAAATCCGTATGCCAGAGGGCATTGGGATAAATGATCAGGTGTTCGCAGCTTTAGGTGAACTTATACCACTCGACTACTTGACAGATGTAGAGTTTTCCTTGGACAGCAACCAAGTGAGGTACGCATTGAGCCGCTACCTTCACTTTGGATTTAATCCCCCCTCTGAACGCGTAAAGAAACCAGGCGTTGATTATCATGACGGTGGATATTTTAAATTCGATGACAGCATTGAGCGTAGTGGGGGAGTGCGATGTTCGACTTCGAAACATTTCTGACCTTTGCTTCGGCCTTTGCCGTTTTTGCTGCAAGTCCTGGACCTGACAATATTACGATTTTCTCGAAAACTATTTCGAGCGGGCCTTTACACGGGTTTGCATACGGTGTGGGGGTCGTCTTGAGCATCTACTGTTTTGTTTTACTTTCCACGATCGGATTCAGCGCTATCGGCAGTTTCCTGAGCAGCAATCTAGCGTTTCTACAGTATTTCGGCGCGACTTATCTCGTGTATATTGGTATCACGACTTGGCGCGCAGCTCCGATCCCGAATCCGAATGTTGCTGTTGGGAATGTACAAAGAATGTTCGTCACTGGTTTTATCCTTAACATCAGCAACCCGAAAATGCCGTTCTTCTACTTGGCACTTTTGCCCGGCATCTTTGGAGTACGGGTGTTTTCCGTAAGTGAAATTATAGCCATTCTTGCGATCATAACGCTGATTGAGGCTTTTGTCGTTGGAGGACACATCCTTTTAGCCTGGAAGGCGAGAAAAGCTTTCAAAGAGCCAAAGCTGGTGAGGCTTCTTAATAAAGTCGCAGGCGGGCTAATGATAGGAGTTGGTGTCTTTATCGTAACGCGACAGTACAACTAACACACGACATTTCAGCGCCGCAATGTGAATTCATTTTCTTCCTGAGTGACGATCCCCGTCACAAACTTGCCCCGGCCACGTGCCGGGCCATTTTTTATGTTCACAGACAAGCCACGTTACTGCGCTGCAACGGGCGAAGCCCCTCCGCCCATGCGCTCATTGATGTCCTTTGCACAGTCCTGCAGGGCGGCTTGCGCCGCTGGTGACAGATCTCCGCTCGGTTTGATTTTGCCTTTGTGCGTTCACGCTTCCGAAGCCCACCATCTGTCTTTGGTTTGCGGTCAACGGTCAACCCACCCACGCTCCTGCAAGTCTTTACCCGCCACAGCACGACGCCCGGTTTAACCCTGTTGAACCGCCCCTATTTCCGCTTTTCTTACTCGTTCCCGTAACGGGGCCACTGACGTGCCCCGCCGATCACGGGGGCAGGAATGCAGGCAGGTCTTCCAGAAACGGATGCTTTGGCACGCGGCGCGCGGATGTTGCGCACGGCGCTTGGTCCGGCGGT
>PDWI01008573.1_pt1 | contig 12001 bp, 10 predicted proteins | sample 1430891 | NCBI WGS metagenome assembly PDWI01 (sample SAMN01162508, study PRJNA174530) | Oral metagenome, whole genome shotgun sequencing project. | biome: Marine environment; feature: Marine mammal; material: Swab sample of the gingival sulcus; isolation source: swab sample of gingival sulcus...
TATCGGAATAGCAATTTCAATACTGCTTTACCTTATCTTTAATATAAAGTTTAAGAAGAAGAAAAATATTTATTACGAAATTTTATTTATACTATTTACAGGTATCTATGGATTTATTGCTCTGCAACTATTAAGAGAAGAATCAATAATTGTAGTATCATATGATAAAGTTGAAAATTCGTAAATATTGTGTCTATTACTAGTAAGAATTAAGTTTCTTTTGCTTTTGATGCAAATATAACCTCTTTGGGAAAATATTCGAACATTTTTTTAAAAACATATGAATAAATAAAGTCTTTCATTTTATAATTTATTATGTTTGCTGCAATATTATTGCAAACTAACAAATCCAAATGAAATTTGAAAATAAAACTATTTTAATTACCGGAGCTTCTTCCGGCATTGGAAAAGCATTAGCATTAAAACTTGCAGAAAAAAAAATAAAATTAGCTTTGGTGGCTCGGCGTTTAGAATTAATTGAAGAAATATCTGATAAATATGCAAATGTAATTTCTGTAAAGTGTGATGTGAGCAAAAAAGATGAAGTTAAATATGCTTATAAAAAGATAATTGAAAAATTTGGAAAAATTGATTTAGCAATTTTAAACGCAGGTTATTCTGTAAGAATGAGAGTTGAAGAATATGACTCGAAATTAGCAGAGCAAATTTTTGGTGCAAATATTTTTGGAATTATTTATTGGGTTGAACAACTAATTCCCGATTTTATAAAAAATAAGCAAGGTATTATTGTAGGAGTTTCTAGTATTGCAGATAGTAAAGGTTACTCAAAAAGTGGTTTTTATTCTGCAAGTAAAGCTGCTGCAACAATCTATCTTGAAGGTTTAGCTTCCGAGTTAAGAAAATATAACGTAAAAGTTTTAACAGTCCGTCCTGGATTTGTAAAAACTCCAATGACAGACAAAAACGAATTTGATATGCCTTTAATAATGCCTCCGGAAAAAGCAGCAAATATAATTTTAAATGGAATTAAAAAAGAAAAGCGAATGATTCAATTTCCGTTACCATTAGTTTGTTTAACAAAACTTATTCCGTTAATACCAAATTGGATTTTTGAAAAGTTTGAAGACTTACACATTAAAAAATACAATGATTAAAATAGATCTCAATTACAAAAATAATTGCTCAAATTAATGTAACACAATCTTTGCTAATTAATTATTAAAGATTTCTATTTGGGGATTAGGATTTGGTATGCTTCTAAAATAAATTTTAGGAACTAGTAAAAATGGATTTTTATTAACTTTTTATTCTATACTTTTAACAATAACTCTAGATTTAATATTAACCAGGCTTTTCAAATTAAACGAGAACAGTTATGAAATTCAATTCGTTGATTTTACTATTTTTTCTTTTCACCAATTTAATCGGTCAAAAAATGAAATTAAATATTATTCCCACACCACAACAAATAATTTTAGACGAAAATATAAACCATTCCATAAACATTGAAGATGTAAAATTTGTAATAAAGAATTATGAAAATGTAAATCTTCAAAAATCGGTAAATCTCTTAAAAAGAGATCTCAAAAAGGAGTTTGAAAATTCTTTATCAAATAATAAAATTGAAATTAATTTTATTTTATTTGATAATTTTCCGGAGAAATATAAAATACCGGAAAAAGCATTTGCAGAAGCTTATACTCTAAAAATTGAGAATAAAGAAATTACAATTTCTGCAAAAACACCAAAGGGAATCTTTTTCGGAGTACAATCTTTAATACAATTATTAGAAAATCATAAATCAATTCCATTATGTAAAATTATTGATTTTCCAGATATGCAAATTCGTGGAATTTCTGATGATATAAGTCGTGGACAAGTTTCAACTTTAGACAATTTTAAGAAAATTATCAGCTTCATTTCAAAATATAAAATGAATACCTATATGCCTTATCTCGAAGATATGATTAAGTTTGATTCATATCCGGCAATTGGGAAAAATAGAGGTGCACTAACTAAAGTAGAAATTGAAGAGTTAGTAAAATTTGCAGATAACTACTTTATTGAAGTAATTCCAATATTTCAAACTCTTGGTCATTTTGAAAATATTTTGAGTTTACCTGAATTTATTAACTATGCTGATTTCCCCGGTGCTGCTTCTTTAGATGTAACTGAAGAAAAAACATATACATTTCTTGAAACAATGTTAAAAGAAATATTTGAAATATTTCCTTCAAAAAACTTTCACATTGGAGCAGATGAAAGTTACGATGTTGGTCTGGGCAAAAGTAAAGCATTATTAGAAAATTCAGATCTAGCAACAATTCATGCAAATCATTACAAACGAATTTATGACATTTGTAAAAAATATAAAAAAAATGTAATGATGTACGGAGATATTCTTTTAAAACATCCGGAAATTTTAGAACAACTTCCTAAAGATATTACAATTGTTGACTGGCATTATTTTCCAAGATTCAAATATCCATCAACAAAAATATTTGATGAAGCCGGATTTAAATATATTTCCTCCCCAACTGTTTGGAATTTTAATTCCACCTTTCCCGAAAACTTTTTAGCTATTCCAAATATTAAAACATTTTCTCAAGATGGAATTGAAAATAACTCAATAGGAATGATAAATTCATCTTGGGGAGATTATGGTGCAGAAAGTTTTAGAGAATTAAATTATTACGGTTATGCTTGGTCTGCACAATGCTCATGGAATATTGATAAAAGTAATTCAGAAATTTTTACAGATAATTTCTTTTATAATTTTTATGGTACAACAGATAAAAGTATTCAAAAGATTTATAATACATTAAGCTCGCCTACAAATCAAGTATTATGGAATGAACTTTGGCGTCATCCACTTTTGCCTCACAGAAAACAAGATTGGAGATCGCAAAAATTCTTCATGCCAAGCAAACTTTATGCAATGCATCTTGAAAATCTTGATACAGAATTTGAGTTAGCACACAGCCTTATTCGTAAAAATAAAAATCATTTAGAACTGGTTAACTTTGCTTGGCAAATAAGAAATTATTTTTTACTAAAAATTAAAACTCAAGAATTGCTCCATAAAAAATTAGAAGATGAAAATGTTAATGAAAATAATCTTAAAAATTTAGTAGCTGAAAATATTGCTTTACTTTCAGAATTAAAAAATAAGTTCAAGCAGTATTGGCTTCAATACAATAAAGATGCAAATTTGTGGATGGTTGAAGATAAATTTTCTCGACTAATTCATGCTTTCGAAGAAATTAAAATTCAATTAGAAAATGGGAAATTAGAAAATCCTCAAATAAAAAGTAATTGTATTCATTATCCTTCTGAAAAAGATAGTATAGTAACAAAAGCTCAATTTAAAACTTCTTTTAATATTTCATCAACAATAGAATCGGCATATTTACAGTTTTTAGCTGATGGACATGCAAAGCTTTTTATAAACAATAATTTTGTTGATGAAGTTTATGTTAAAAGATCCGGTTCACTTTGGCTTGAACAACAACGTGTAAAATTTATTGATGTTAAAGACTTTTTAAAAGCCGGAGAAAACGAAATTCGATTAGAGGCTAATTGTTTTAAAAACAGAAATGCTTGTATAAATGTAATTGCTGAAATTATTACCCCAAAAGACACAATTAAAATATTAACAGATGAAAATTGGTTTACAAATAATTATCAAGATGATAGTTGGAAAAATGCAAATATAGAAGAAATTAAAAGACTGGATATTATTGGTCCAAATTTCAAAAAATTAAGAAAAAGTTGGATTGAAAGATAGAATATAATTTCATAATTATAACCATTTAATTAAAATCTATAAATATTTTGCAAGTATTATAATTATTTAGCTTTTGTTATTTTATATAGGATAATTCTTAACAAACAATATACATAGTAAAGCTTTCATAAAACAAAAAACAATTATGGAAAATATGAAATTATTTAAATTAGTATTTTTTTTATTTATTAGTATCTCTGTAAATGCACAAAACAACGGAATTATAACAGGAAAAATTGTAGATCAAATATCTAATGAGAATTTGATAGGAGTAAATGTTATTGTTCTTGGTACAAACTTTGGAGCTTCTACCAATGAATTTGGTGAGTTTATAATTAAAGGAATTGCTCCGGGGAATTACCAAATTAAAGCCAGCATAATTGGCTATTCTTCATCAATTAAGTCCGATGTAATAGTAAACGCAGTAAAACCAACCAATCTATTATTTAAAATGTCTGAATCAATTATTGAGCTTGAAGGTATAACCGTTAATTCTGATGTTTTCATAAATGTTCCCACAGAAGTAAACAGTATAAAAAATTTCAGTTATGAAGAAATAAGAAGATCGCCGGGAGGATTTGAAGATGTTATAAGAGCACTTTCGGTTTTACCAGGAGTTGCAAGACAAAATTCTGGTAGAAATGATTTAATTGTTAGAGGAGGAGCACCTTCAGAAAATTTATATTTGGTTGATGGATTTGTAGTTCCCAATATTAATCATTTCGGAAATCAAGGCTCAACCGGAGGTCCGCTTAGTTTTATAAATCTTGACTATGTTCAGGAAACTACTTTTTCAACAGGCGGATTTCAGGCAAATTATGGAAATAAACTATCATCCGTTCTAAAAATAGATTTAAGAGAAGCACAAAAATCTAAAATTGGTGGTAAAGTATTAATTTCCGCTTCGCAATTCGGATTCAACTTGGAGGGACCAATAAACAAAAAAAGCAACTTCCTTTTTTCTATAAGAAGAAGTTATTTAGATTTTATTTTTGATGCCGCAGGATTTAATTTTGTTCCGGAATACTATGATCTACTTACAAAGTATACATATCATTTTGATGCTTCAAATAAAATTTCCTACTTATTTGTTGGTGCTTTAGATAGAGTAAAATTTAACAATAATGATAAAGATGATATTTTTAATAATGCAAGAATTTTAGGAAGTGATCAAAACCAATATATAACGGGAGTTTCATTCCAACATTTATTTAATAAGGGATTTTATAACATTGCTATAAGTAGGAACTACATTAATTATGATGGCTTTCAGAACGACACATTGTTAAATCCTATTTTTATAAATAATACAACAGAAGCAGAACATGAGCTTAAAGCAGATGTTGTTTACAAGACTGCACCTGCTTCCGAAATAAATATTGGCGGCTCTTTAAAACATATTCTTTATAATGGAAAAATATTATTTCCCGAACGGTTTACTACTACTTTCGGAGAAACACTTCCTCTTAATTCTGTGAATACGAATGAAGATTATTTTCAGGCAAGTATATACGGACTTTATAGTGGTACTTTTCTAAATCGTTTTAGATATAACTTTGGTTTGCGTGGAAATTATTTTAATGCCATCAATACTAAATTTACCTTTAGTCCAAGATTTTCTTTAACATATTTATTTTCGCAAATTACAAACATCAGTTTTAGTACCGGAATTTATCGCCAAACTCCTTCTTACATTTGGCTTGTACTAGATGAAAATAAAATTCTTAAACCAATTAAAGCCACACAATATATTTTGGGTTTTAGTCATTTATTTAATGAGAGCATAAAATTAAAAATTGAAGGATTTTACAAACAATACACAAATTATCCGACCAGTAAAATAAGACCATATCTTGTTTTAGCCAATACCGGAGCGGGATTTGGAGGCTCCGAAAATAATTATTCGTCATTTGGCTTAGAACCACTTTCAAGCAAAGGAAAAGGATTTGCAAGAGGTGTTGAATTTTCCATACAGAAAAAATCAACAAATGGAAATCTTTACGGAATTTCAAGTTTAACATTTAGTGAATCGAAATTTACTGGACTTGACGGTATTGAACGAGAAGGACAATATGCACAAAAATGGATTTTTAATTTTAGTGGCGGATATATTTTTAATAAACATTGGGAAGCATCAGTCAAATTTAGATATGCTAGCGGTTCACCTTACACTCCTTTTAATTTCAATGGAACTCAAAGTGTTGATAATTATTTATCCCAAAATCTAAAAGATACACATGCTTTAGATGTTAGAGTTGATAGACGTTGGAATTTTGCTAGTTGGTCACTTATTACTTATTTAGATATTCAAAATATTTACAATCATAAAAATGTAACCCAAGTAAGATGGGATTATAAGAACAATACCATTGAAGAAAGTAAAGAAATTGGTATTCTCCCTTCTATAGGAATTAACGTTGAATTTTAATTTAAAGACTCTTCGTAAAAGAAAAATAAAATGAACGAAAAAAGAATAAGAATATTAAGAGAAGGGCACTATGATAAAGGACCAATTATTTATTGGATGCAAAGAGACCAAAGAATTAATGATAATTGGGCATTGGTTCATGCAATAAACGAAGCAAATAATCGTAATGAAAATGTAATTGTAATTTTCATTATTCCAAACAAATTTTTAGATGCAACACTTCGTCAATATTATTTTATAATAGAAGGACTTAAAGAAGTAGAAATAAATTTAAGTAAACTAAATATTCCTTTCTTTGTAACTCTCGGAAATCCAACAACTGAAATTCCGAAATTCGTAAAAAAGTTTAATGCTTCTTTATTAGTAAGTGATTTTAATCCGTTGAATATTATTAAAGAATGGAATGAAAAAATTAGAGCTAAAATTAATATTGCATTCCATCAAGTTGATACACATAATATTGTTCCTATTTGGGAAGCATCAGATAAATTGGAGTTTGCAGCATATACAATTAGACCCAAAATAAATAAACAACTTCCTGAATTTTTAGTTGAATTTCCTAAAATAAAAAAGATGAACCCAAGTAAAATAATTTCACCTAAAATTAATTGGGAAGAAATTTATAATTTGCTTAAAGTTGATAAAAATGTAAAACCCGTAAGTAATTTTGTTCCCGGAAATAAAGCGGCAAATAAGGTTTTGAAAAACTTTATTGAAAACAAATTACATAATTACGCCGAAGAAAGAAATGACCCAAATAAAAATGTTCTTTCCAATATTTCTCCATATCTGCATTTCGGACAAATCTCAGCTCAAAGAATTGCTTTAATTCTTAATATATTTCAAAATGATGAATCTGTAAATTCTTTTCTTGAAGAATTAATTATAAGAAGAGAACTTGCTGATAATTTTTGTTATTACAATTTTAATTATGATAATTTTGAAGGATTTCCTAACTGGGCAAAAGTCTCATTAGGAATTCATAGAGATGATAAACGAGAATACATTTACTCTGTAACAGATTTTGAATCAGCAAGAACTCACGATGATTTATGGAATGCAGCACAAACCGAAATGGTAGAAAAAGGTAAAATGCACGGATTTATGAGAATGTATTGGGCAAAAAAATTATTGGAGTGGACTGAATCACCTGAACAAGCTTTAGCTTTTGGTATTTACCTAAATGATAAATACGAACTAGATGGAACAGACCCCAACGGTTACGCCGGTTTGGCTTGGTCAATTGGTGGCGTTCATGATAGAGCTTGGAGCGAAAGATCGGTCTATGGAAAAGTAAGATATATGAATTATAACGGCTGCAAACGCAAATTTGATGTAAAGGGTTATATTAATTCAAACCTTACCGATTACCTATTATAGCAAACATAAAAGTTGATTAACATAAATTATTTTATACGCTAAGACAAACCAATACTACAGCAGAGCTCGGTAGAACCCGTTTTGGGCACTTTAACTCAATTTATGGGATTGCGAAAAATAAACTCATTAGGTATAAAGTAAGCTAATAAAGTTATGCACCTTGCTGCAATAGCTTGAAATCTGAAAAAATTTTAACGGTAGTTTTTATTAATTAATCATATAGAAAATACAATAAGTCATTCCTAAGTTAAATGCCGAATGACATATTATTGCTCCTAAAATCGATTTTGATTTTCTTCTGCACGTATAAAATAGAACACTAACTAAAAACATACTTAAAACCCAAATTATAGTTGGTAGTATAAAAAAGTTCCACTCATTATTTATAAAAACCAATCCAAAATGGGAAATATGTGTCAATGCAAAAGCCGAACTATCAACAATTGATGCTTTAAAATTTCCAACAGATTTTGCAAAACTTGAATGGATTATTCCTCTGAAGAGCAGTTCCTCTCCAATTGGGCTGAAAATCATTCCGGTTGTTGCCATAATCACAAATAATAATAATTTATCATTTTGATTTATTTCATGCGGAATGTTATATGATTTGCTAATATAAACATACCAATTCTCTAATGTATTTTGGTAAAATAAATCGCCAAAAAAATATAAGATGAAACTAAAGAATAATCCAATTATAAAGGCATAAAGTAACCAATCATATCTTTTGGGTTTTGTTAGTCCGATTATTTTTCTACCGTTTTTGGTTAAGAATATGAATGGCGTAATAGCATAAACAGCCATTACTAATCCAATAAACTTATAATTTGAAGTTTCATTTGCGTTTAGGACTAAAATAAATCTAGGGATACAAAACAAAAGAATTAGAAAAAGTCCAAATTTCCAATCAAAATTGAAAAATTTACTCCAAAACGGTTTTAATTCTCGTTCCATTTATTTTATTTCCTATTTTAAAATTCTGACTAACATACTAAAGTTTCTACGAGTCTATGGCGGATTAAAATGCACAAACTTCTGAATTAAGTATGCTATTATCCTCGTTACAAGAAATTGTTAATAACAGACTTAAAGCTATAATTCCAATTCTTAAAATTGTTTGTTCCATTTTATATTTACTTTAAAATTAATAATCATTCCTATTTATTAGAAAAGCACACTTTCTGTTTTTTCTTCAGTACTGAAGTGTGTTTTACAGAACGAAAACTTATATTTTCTCTCTTAAAAATTCAAAAATTTCTCCTATTTTTATAACCATTTTTTTCTTTTATTACAACGGGCGAATATCCATATTGTCTAACTAAATGTTTGAAGGCATTCCTAATTCTTTGAGTCATTTTCTCGCTGTATGCCATTATTTTTTTACTTGTTCTTGTTAAATGTAAAGCGTGTCTAAGAAAATATGCAATGAGGTCAGTTTGCCGTCTTTCGCAATCCCCCAAAAGTTGTCATACTAAAATCAGAGGAAGAAATTATCCTACTTCATTTTTTTAAGAGATTCATTTAAAAAGTCATTGAATGGTTTCTGAATCTCATAAATTTTTAACAATTGTATTATCACATCATACTGCAGAAAAAAATCATTGTCAAGTTTATGGATAACAGCGTAATCCTTGTGTTTTAAAAGATCAATTTCCGAAAAGTCTTTAGGAAATCCTTTAGGAGCAATTTTAAGCTTATCTCCATAGATTTCTGGAAAATAAGCTTTAAAACTTTTATCATTTAGAATATGTTTAAATTCCTCTGAATGTTCAAAAATATGTTGACGTAATGCCCTTAATACACGACTGTCGGGGTGATAAATACCACCACCAACAAAAGAGCGATCGGGTTCTATATTTATGTAATAACCAGCAAACGGGCTTTTACGTCCACCACGGACAATAGATGCCCCAAAATTTTCTTTATAGGGTGCTTTGTTTTTTGAAAACCGGGTATCTCTGTATATTCTAAAAACACAGTCCTTGGCACTTTCAACGTCAATACTATTATCAACCGTTTTTAGGCCTTGAATAAGCTGGTCAACAAAGGTGTCAAATAATTCTTTAGCTTCCAGATAACGCTGCTTGTTGTTATTAAACCATGCTCGGTTATTATTGATTTGAAGTTCTATAAGAAATCTATAAATAGTTTTAAAATTCATAAGTATAGTTTTAAAAATTAGTTAGTAATAAGATTAGACAAGGTGATTTTTATCTTTTGTCTGTTGTAAGTTGTTCGTTAAAGTCTAAAGCAAGATCTATCCAATGTTTGAGATCAGTTTCCTTCTTTAAGTTTTCTTCTTGGACGTCTATGTATCCTCTGTAATTTCTTCCTCCCATTACAACTGTCGAACATCCGGTTTTTTGAACTTCTTGTTCGTGAATTTGAGGATCAATTCTATACATCACTTCTTTTGCTCCAACAGCCAAACACATTTTTCCGTTAACCATAAATGCTAAACCTCCAAACATTTTTTTCTCTTCCACATTGTCTAAATGTTTCAGCTCATTTCTAATTCTTTGAGCTATTTTCTCGCTGTATGCCATTATTTCTTTGGTGTATTCTTGTTAAACGTAAGCGTGTCGAAGAAAATATGCAATGAGGTCAATTTGCCATCTTTTGCAGTCCAAAACTCCGCCACATCTCCAGAAATATGTTTTCCATTCGGAAAAATATAGTCGTAGTTAGCAATCACACTTGCATTGTCTCCATCTATTATCATTTTTTTTACTCGCATATTTTGGTAAAGGCGTGAAAATCGGGCGATAATATTTACATAGGTTTCTTTTCCCTTGTTTACATCATCTTTCTCCATATTATCCACTTTAAATACGAAATCGTCCGAAATTACTGATTCCCAACCTTCTTTTTTTGAGAAGCCTTTGTAATAAACTTCTAAAAGTTCTTTTGTAGTCATTAAAGTTACCATTTTTTTTAATTTTAGTTATTGCATTTTGCAAGCACTGTAAATATACAAAAGTTATTGTAGAATGCAAGTATTTTTGTATTTTTGTGGAATGAAAAAAAACAGGTCGGACTGTCCAATCAGTTGTTCATTGGACGTTTTCGGAGATAGATGGTCTTTATTAATAATTAGAGACATTATGCTCCGTGGGAAGTTGTCATATAGCGAATTTTTAAAATCAGAAGAAAAAATTGCCACCAATATTTTGATCAATCGCTTGAATGTCCTTGAGTCCGAGAATATACTTTCCAAAAAAGTTTCTTCTGAAAACAAATCTAAGTTTATCTACAGTTTAACAAAAAAAGGAATTGATTTACTTCCGATAGTCATTGAAATTATGGATTGGGGTGCAAAGTATAATGAAAACTGTCCTAGAAGGGAACTCGGTAAAAAAATCCAGATGGACAAGTCAAAAGTTATTTCCGACTATCTCGAAAAATTAACTAAAGAGTTTAGTTAGTGTATTTGTTTTTTCGGTATTGTGACTAACGATTACCTATGTTGCCAGTAGTTTTTTCATGGCTTTTATTTTAGGCAACTACAAGTCTGTTGTTAAAATTTTAAAATATTAATATTAAATTAACTTTGATTGTTCTAATCCTTTTGTAGTAAAATTAATTTTTACGTTAAAGACACTTGACTAATTTTTAATTTTAGAATGTGAGAACTTTATCACTATCAATTATCCATTCTGTTAGTTCTTGCATTGTGGATTTTTCCGCTCCATCAAAATATGGATGGTTTTTATAAATGCCACAACGAGACATACAAGTTCCACATACTTTTACTGAAACATCATTAGATATTAGTTCTTTTAACATTTCAGATAAATTTTCGTAGCCGTTTGGCGGCTTACAAACATCTCTTGCCATATCTACAGAGTCATTCATTAAAAAAATTCTAACTTCTGTATTATTTTTTAAAAGTGTTTTTGCTAATCTTAAACCGTTCCAAGTTACATCTGTATTATCATACGGCGCTCTATTAAATATTATTAGTGCTTTCATATAATCCTAATTTAGTTATTTATAATTACTGTTAACTTTCTAGTTTATGGATAGTGCGGGAATTGAAAAAAATAAGTTTTCAAATTAGCACAGCTTGCAGCACTTGACGTTTTTTATTTTTTACACTTTCAAAAATAGAAAATAGAAACAAAGTACGGAGTAAATTAACAACTTTTCAAAGTGCAATTTCTCCCGCATTATTCATCCAACATGCATCTGTTGCACAACGAGTACAAATATACACAAAAGAAGAAAGATAATTAAGGATAATTTATGAGATTACGAAAAATAACACAATAGGTATAAATCAAGCATAATAAAGTTATGCCCCTTTCTACTACTGGTTTTTATTGTTTTAATAGAAAACACTTTTCATGAACTTAAAAGAGTATTTTTAAGTTGCTTTAATTTTGATATTATAATATTGGGCAAAGCATAAAAGCTTGATTAAATTGACTAAAGAGAGCTTAAGA
>PDWI01008574.1_pt1 | contig 12001 bp, 14 predicted proteins | sample 1430891 | NCBI WGS metagenome assembly PDWI01 (sample SAMN01162508, study PRJNA174530) | Oral metagenome, whole genome shotgun sequencing project. | biome: Marine environment; feature: Marine mammal; material: Swab sample of the gingival sulcus; isolation source: swab sample of gingival sulcus...
AAAAATCAAATATACAAAAAATCGACTTTGCATCTTTATATAAAAAACAGAAAAAAAAGTCCGTGTTTAAACTTAAAAACGTAAAAGATTGGGATGAAAAAGCAGCCCATATGAATAGCAGAGCTTTTAAAAATATTTATGTGGATGAATTTATCGAAAAAGTGGATTTAAAAGGAGCAAAAACTCTTTTAGATGTAGGTTGCGGTCCCGGAACCTTGGGGTTAAATCTAGCTGATAAGCTTGAGAAAGTATATTGTTTGGATTATTCACAAAATATGCTTTCATGTGTAAAAGAAAACGCAAAACAAAAGAGCTTAAAAAATATAACAACTATCCATAAATCCTTTGAAGACGATTGGACGGATGTGCCAAAAGCTGATATATTGATAGCCTCAAGATGCATGGAGGTAAAAGATTTACAAAAGACTTTAAAACTTTTAAATTCAAAAGTAAAAAAGGTTTATATTACTTACAAAGTGGGCGGTTCTTTTGTGGATAAAGATATTTTACATGTACTTGATAAAAATATCAATCCCAAGCCAGATTTTATATATCTTGTAAATGTTTTATATCAAATGGGTATCAATGCGAAAGTTGATTTTATAAAAAGCGAAAATAGAGTATCCGGATACAAAGATGCCAAGGATTTTATCAATCAAGTAAAGTGGAGTTTAGACGGTTTAAAGAAAAAAGATGAAAAAATCCTATCTAAATTTTATGAAAAAACCTATAAATACAAAAAATTAAAAAAATATTCACATTGGGCTTTTATATCATATGAAACTAACTAAGTAAACTGGTATATGCAACTATACAAAGAGGTCCCATTATAGCTGATATAAATCCGATAAGTAAAAAATCTTTTGAATTTAACTTACCAGTAGAATAGCCTATGGCATTTGGTGGAGTAGAAATAGGCAGTATCATAGCGCAAGAAGCACACAATGCAATACTTACAACAATATAAACGGTTGTCGCACTGGAAAATACGGTTATAAGTGCTAATGTGATTGGCAACATAATGTTTGTAGCAGCCGTGTGACTCATGAAATTTGAAGCAATCACAACTAAAAAAGAAAAAGCTAAAGCAATGCCAAGAGGACTAAACCCTTCTAAATTTACAAGCGTTCCTATCCATTTATCAAGTCCTGTTTGTACAACCCCAAACCCTAAAGATAAACCGCCAACAATAAGTATAATAACATCCCATCTTATCTCTTGAATATCTTCCACATCAATAATGCCAAAAACAGAAAATATCACAATAGGTAAAAAAGAGATAACCGTTGTGGGTATATGGTGAAACGGTCCTGTTATCCACAAAATAATCGTCGCTAAAAAAGTAAATATAACAAGTAGTTTTTTCCAACTTGGAATAGCAGGCGGAATAGCACTAAAATCGGTCGTCGAGTCATCAAAGTGACTAACCTTTTTTATCCTACTTATATCTATGGTTTCTTCTGTGGATTTATAAACTTTAAGTATCACAGAACGCAATAAAACAACTATCACGATCGAAGGAGGTAAAGCATAAGCCATCCAACCTATAAAAGAAGGTGCATTTTCACCTAAGGCTCCAACAGCTATTGCGTTTGGCGGAGTTCCTATAATGGTACCCATGCCACCTATATTTGCTGCAACTATAACACCTAAAATCAAGCCTTTTGAGAAAGGATTATCTTTATGCATATTTTTTATAATAGGAAGCAACATGGTCATCATCATAGCCGTCGTTGCAGTATTTGATATAAACATGGACAAAATAAATGTAATTATCATAAGCCCGCTTAAGATATTCGCCGGTTTATTCCCAAAGAAAAAGATAACTTTTTTTGCCAAATAAAAATCAAGCTTTGTCTTAGAAGTAGCGATAGCTAAAATAAAGCCCGCCAAAAATAGAAACAACAAAGGAGAAGACCAAGGCTTTAAAAATTCAGTCCATGCCTTGCCATTGTGAGCAAAATCAAAATTGTGAAAACCGAGTAAAAAAATCTCCAAAGCTATCAATAAAAATGCAACCGCAAAAGCGGGTATAGCCTCGCTTATCCAAAGTGAAGCAGAAAATATCAATATAAAAAACATATATTGTGCCTCCGCTGTCAATCCTTCATAAAGAGGCACATAAACAACTGCCAATGCAATCATCAATGAAAATAAAAACTTCACAACTGCATTTGTGGGTGAAATTCTAAACTGCTTTTTAAAAATCCTTTTTAAATGTCGCCTTGTATCTAGCATATAATCTCTACTCCATGAACCTAATCCAATCAAATAATAATATTAAATTTATCAATATTTAATATAACTTTAGATAAAAATTGTCATTATATCAAAAAAAGTTTTTTATGTCAAAAGAAATAAAATATTTTTAGATTTCTTAAATTTCATCATTAGTTTTTGTAAATTTTATAAAAACTCTAATGAAGTTAATTAAAGTATTAAGAATAAATTTGAATTGATAGGGTGGTGTCCCCAACAGACACCGAAACAGAGTTTATTAAACCCTAAATTTAGGGATTTAAGTTTAAAAAAGAGTAATTTTAGTACTTATTTTTGTACTATTAGAGAGTTGCTTAAACAAATCTTAGCTAATTTTTACTCCATTCATTAGATTTGTAGATACCTAAGATTAACACAATATCATCATCTACTAAGTAAGGGATAACATAGCCTTTAAAAATAAAATCTCTTATGTTATCATCATCAAATTTTGTAGATTTTCTAAAAGCATAAGGGCTATCTTCAATAAGTTCAAATTTATTAAGCAATTCGTTCATAAATTCATAAGCTCTGTTTTCGCTATCTTGTGCAATAAAATCAAAGATTGCCCTAAACTCTTTTTTAAATCTATCTTTGAGTATTACCATTTTTTACACTCTTCTTTTAGTTCGTCGAGTGTTATGGTTTTTAGTTTCCCTTGCCTGTAAAGTTCAATATCTTCTAAAAGTTTCTCTTTGATAATGTCTCGTTTCTCTTCCTCTTGTGTTATGGTTGCACTTGGTTTCAATGCTACTATGCTTTTAATGGCTTGCAATAGTTGATTATCTACATTGTTTATAGTTATAGTCATTTTTTAAACTCCTATTTATCAAGTAAGCTATTATAACATAATATCTCAAATCAATTCAAAATGAAATAATCAAGATTATTTTTTAACTGTTACCTATACTGCAACCTATTCTTAATTTTGAAAAATCCCCAGCGAGGGAAAAAAGGTTGGGCAGTCGGTGTTTGTAGGCTGTAACCCATAGGGATTTAACCACCCTTACCCTATAAAGATGTGCCGACTAATACAGTTTAAAATATGTATGATTTTTGCAATATGTTACATTTTTAACTACTTAACTACGTTAAAACTTCTAAAATGTCAAGTAAGGCTAAAAAAGTCTAACTGTATGAAAGTTACCGCCGCCCCGCTGACCCCTATACATCGCACTATTTTCACAGTACCTTTACTATAAAACACCTAAAAACATTAATAAAAAACATATCATAATGACTTCAAACATCTTCATTAACTCCCTCAATCTCGTAAACTTTATCTTTTATATCTTCGTATGATTTAGCTTTGATGTAATTTTCAATCCACGACCTGACCCAATAAGGGTAACCACGTCCATTTGTCCCCCAGCTATTAACCCCTTGATAGCTTGTGTTTAAAATTTCAGATAATTGCTTTTTGTTAAGTTCTGCTTTTTTTAATAGTTGGTTAAATTCTAATCTATCCATTTTAAAACCCCTTTATTAACCTCTTTTTATATGCTTAAGTATATCAATACTACACTAAATAAATGCTTATGTATTTTATTTAAGCTTTTTATAATATGCAATAGTATATAATTTTATCACTAAATAAATGCTTATGCACTAAAAAGGAGTTACAAAAATGTTTACAAACTATAAAACAAAGGGCGACTTAGAGAACGAATGTGTGCCGACACTAAGGGCTATCGGTGCTATTTGTTTTAATTATGCTTACACGGTGGATGCTGTGGGACAAAGTGACAGGGATGTGGAGGCGTATCATCTAATTGATACTTTATTACGTGATGTAGCTAAAGGTATTGAGGAATACGCCAATCAAGATGAAGCAAAAGCCAAAAAGTAATTACTATCATCTCGCCCATGTGGCGGGGTGGATTTATTTATACCCTTTGTATATACTGCATACTTTATCTTTAAAAAGTTCTGATTATATTGCTTACTTGTTTATGGTTTGTATTTGGTAGGATGTTTTGTACTTCTTTAGCTATTTGCTTAAAGATTTTAATTTTTGATGATGGCTGTTTTTTGTATTTTTCCCATAGTTCTAAAATTTTAATCTTTCGTAATTCATAGCGTGTATCTTTGATGTATAATTTGCCTCTAAATGTTCCATAAAAAGCTATAAGCGAGTTTTCATCTTTTAGATTTTCTTTTAAAAAGTCAAATAAATAATCATTCATAAAAAAAGCCTTTTGAAAATGTAATGATAACATACTAAAGATAAAATCATTTAAAATCACTTTAAAACCTCTTTATTCTAAAAGATGATACATTTGTAGCCTTTATGTATAGTTCGTTTAAATTTGGCGGTTTATCGTTGATTATTTGGATATTTATAGAATTGTCTGTATGCGTTGAGGTGGGCGGCTTATTCTCTTTGACCTCATCCATACTTTTAAACTCACGTGCAAGTTCTTTTATCTTGGCTATCTTTTGAGCTTTTATCTTGCTAATATCTTTTATTGATGTATCTTCCTTTGTAAAAAGATGTGCCGAATTTTCGGCTAAGGAATTATTAATATTTTTGTTTGGTTGCACCGGGTGTATATCTTGGTTTATAAGTGTTGTGTTGGTTGGCTCTGATTGTCGATAGGTATCGCTCTTTTTGTCTATGGTTGGCTTTTCATAAATCCCCTTTTGGTCTTTACGTAATGTTCGCTTATTATAACTTCTACCGTCTGTTAAAAGCTTTATTTGTCGCTCGTAATTATCTATGGTAAAAGATTGATTAAACACTTCACTTATAAACTCGTATATTTGATTATATGGTGGCGTGTAGTCTTTTAACTTAGTATCGACTTTACATGTAAACTCTACCCTTAGCCATTGGGTATTGATATTCTCTTTAGCTGCTTTATCGTATATGATAATTCTTTCAATGTTTTTTAGGTGTGGTTTATTTAGATAAATTGAGCCTTTATATGGATAAATATACTTTGAGTTGCAAAAAGCTTTTAAAGCCTCTATTTGTGGTGCTGTGGCTTTTAAATCGATACATAAATCAATCGTACTTAGTTTTTTATTATTAAATACTTGGTAAAGCTGTTTATATGTATCTTTGGTGGTTGGGTTGGTTTGAGTTAAGCCATTGGCTGATAGCTCGCACTTTTTATAATTGCTTTTGATGTTTAGGTCTTGGGGTGTCTTGGCTATTAAAAAGCTATTGGCGTGATTTTGATTATTTAGTTTGAGTAGTTTTATTGATGTGGCTCTGTTGCTCTTGGTTTTACCTTTGTAGTCTTTACGCTGTAATTCATTTGTTAATACTTGGCTTTGATAGTCTATTTCATGCAAATTCGACCAAAAATTATTGCTTAAGTTTTCTAAGCTTTTTAAGGTGTTTTTTCTAATTATTAGTCTTAGTGTATCTATGGCTAAAGTATTGCATACTAAGAGAGGTTTCATTTTTTAAAAACCCCTCGCATAGTTCAAGTCCCCACCGCTTAGGGGTTGGCTTGATGTAGAGGCAATATTAAAAAGCATTTTGAATCCCCCTAAAAAGTGGTGGAAATGTTTTGCTATTTTTTTGCCTCTTTTCATACTCAAAATCCGTTTAAGGTTTAGGCGGTTTTTGCTTTTGGTATCTTCTTGGTCTGCTTTGCTAAAAAAGCATAAGCTTTGGCTTTATCTCTGATAAACCGCTCTTTGTACTTTGAGCCGTCTTTATATACCCATTGTGAGCCAACTATGCCCATATTTTCAAGCTCAATGTAATACTGATTAGCATTTGATATACCTACGTCTTGCCCTGCTGTTGATGTGCCTTGCTTTAGTAGCTTTTCAATCAGCATAATCATTTTAGTTCTTTTCATAATATTTTCTCCTATAATTTAATTAAAAAGCCCATTTTTAGAGTGAGTTTTATTCTCCGTGACTAAACGGCTTTTAAAAAGCATTAAATGCTTAAAACTTTTGTTAATTACTTGATTTTTAGGAGGTATTAGGGTAGAATTGCGGTACCGGCAATTACCCGCTTACCTCATCATCACTTTTGAAAGGGGTAAGCCCTTTTATATTAATAATTCTTCATCTTTTAAATCTCCTATTATTTCGTTAAATTGATTTTTAATTTCTTGTACGATGAGGTCATTATTTGCTATTAGCTTTTTTATGCCCTCGTCTGTAAATCTTATGTCAAGCGTTGGCTTTGCACCCTTACCGTCAATAATTGCCGAAAATGAAGTTTTATAATCTTTCATAAATTCAAGTTCATAAAAGTCTATTTTATAATCTTTGATGGCTGTTTGAGGGTTAAACCAATCGACACCATAACCCATTGCGATATTGTAATTTTCGCAAAATTTATACATTGAGAAAATAATATCTCTTTGACTTTGTATATCCAGTTCATTTTGGCTATGCAACTTCATTGACTGCTTCTTTTTTGATGCTAAATAGCTTTTCTACCTCATCGGCTTTGAATACTGTTGTACCTTTTGTTACTCTTATAGGGGTTAAAAGTCCTTTTCTAGTGTAGCCCCATACTGTTGATATACTTATACCGTATAACTCCGCTATCTCTTTCGCTCTTAGGCGTTTTAATGGTAATGTTCTCATTTTTTAACCTTTGTATTAAATTACAAAAACATATTTTAGTCGACTTTGAATTGTTTTGATGTAATTATATGAGGTTTAGGACCTTATTGTAAAATCAAGGATTTACATTTTTTGTAAATTTGATGTAATTAGTTGACGTTTTAAGGGTAATTGTTTATAGTTATGTCGGATATTGAATTGCGATAATTAGGGCTGTTATATCATCTGTTGCATTTAGTTTATATGTGGAATTTATGTTAAATAAAATATTTTCTAAAATTTGTTTTGAGGGTAATTGTTTGTAATATCTTGAAGACAATATTTCTATTTCAGAATTATTTCTAAAACAAAATAATTCATCAATTTTGCAACCATTTTTAATATCAACCATACTGTTTGATAAATCGCTAATAATTTTAATCACGGTTTCGGTTTTATGTATAGCCTCTTCATCTCTTTGAAATAAATTATTTTCTTCTGTTGATTCATTAAACAAATTTACTAACCCTTTTAATAGCTTTAAATCCGCATTAAGCTGTCTAGTACCACGTGTTTTTTTATTTTTTTTGCTTTCATTGTAATTGCAAAAATATTCTGCAATATGAAAAGTAAGCAAGTCTGCGATATCTTTTTGTTTACCGCTTGGTATTTCTTCTAAAAAATACAATAAGTCCCTGCATCCTCCCTCTTCATAATAATATTCTTTTAGCGTTTTTGGGTAGTCTTTTAATTTGGTTTCATAATCTTTTTTAAACACAAACTCTAAAAGTGTTTTTCTTTGCTTCCACGATTTTATAAAATATCCATAAAAACTATCTTTAATCATTTTTCATCTCGCATTTTTAGTATGTAATTACTCCACCAATTCAAAAGCGTTTTTTGCTCTTTTAAAAAGTTGCTTTTGTGTGTGTAGGCTTTTTCTGTTGTAGTCCCTATGTTGTGGTCAAGTATGCTTTCCCTTGCCTCTTTGCTTGTCTTATGCTCTTTTATATGCGTATTTGCTAAGCTTCTGTACATACTTCTAAAACCGTGCAAGCGTATATCTTGTTTTAATTCTTCTTTTAGGGTTTTATTAAGTGTCGTATCGCTTACGTGTGTAAATGTAAATTGTGGGCTTGTAAATACGTACCCACTGCGTGTTATATTCTGTGCTTGGTCTTTTAGTATCTGTATGACCTCATCGGTAAGCGGCAATATAAAATCTTGTAAGTTTGGGTTGTCGTTTTTCATTTGGCTTCTTGGTATGGTCAAAAGCTTTTTATCAAAGTCTATGTAGTCCCATTTTAGATTGATTAAATTATTGGCTCTTAGCGGTACATGTAATAAAAACTTTAAAGCGTTGGCTTTTGTGTGCTCATTTCCTAAGGCATAAATAGACTTGATAAGCTCTTTTAGTTTTTCATCTTCTGTTATGGTTTTGTGGTGTATGGTCTGATGAGGTGGCAAGATAGATTTTTTATGAATATTCATTATGATATTAAACTCACAATATCCCTTAGTGCAACACCATTGAAAAAACTCATTACAATATCTGTAAAGCTTTTCAGCCATTACGGGGGCTGTTTTATGCTTTGTTTCAAGGGCGTGTACTATTTGAGGATGTTTAATATCTTTGATTGTATTTGTAGTAAGGTGTGGCTGTAAATCATTTATCATCATAGATTTGATATTGTTGCTTGTCTTTGGTGTTACGTTAGATTTTGTTTTTTCTAACCACTCATTTAATGCACTTTCAAAGTTATTCAATAATGCATTTTGAATTTTCTTATAGGTAGTTATATCTTTGCCTTGCATAACTGCATTTGCAAACTCATCTCTTTTGGCTCGTGCTTCTTTTAGACTTATAGTTGGATAACTTCCAAAGCTTGTTTTAGTTCTCTTTTTAGTTATTGGACTTGTATATCTATACTCCCAATACTTACCGCCATTTTTATGGATTAGTATTTGTAATCCCTTGCAGTCTGATAAAACATAACTTTTATCTTTAGTGGTTGCATTTTTTATTTTCGTATCGCTTAACTTATTTAACCCTATTGCACTCATATTATCCCTTTGTACTAAAAGCACCCTCTTTAGTACCTCTTCACAAAGCACCATAAAAAGGGCATTTTTAGAAACTAATGTACTAAAAATAAGTACCAACGTATAAAAATACCTTGAATACCAAAGTATATTAGTACCGCATTATGTACCTTGAAATTATACATTATATTAACTTAATATGAATTGATTTGAAGTAGTAAAGTATTGATGAGGTCTGATTTTGCGGTATTGGTTGAATGTTTAAGAATTGGGTTGAATTAGTGAGGTGGCGTCCCCAACAGGATTCGAACCTGTGGCCTCAAAATTAGGAATTTTGCGCTCTATCCGGCTGAGCTATGGGGACTTTTTACATGTAAAAAATTACATTTATTTTATGGCGATATAAAGTTCTACTTTTTCTTCACTTATGTATTTTTCAAAATCGTTTGTGTAGGCTCTTTGGGCTTTACTTGTTTTAAAGTATTCCCAAACTTCTTGCCAAAGTTCTATGACGATTTGTGGGATTTTTCCACTTTTTTCAAAGACTAAAAATTTTCCACCTTGTATTTTTATATTGTCATAATTTTCATTTTCTTTTTTAGCGTCAACTCCGACTAAGATATCATATTCGCCATCTACGTCTGATGAGTAGTTTGTGTAAACTCCATAAGTTTTGAAGTTATCATTTTTATTTTCAATGCCATTAAAAACTTCAGGGGTACAAAATTTTTCCCATAAAACTGGTATCTTTGAAGTTTTTATATCAAACTCATCTGCATTTTTAGTTCTTACTTTTATACCACTTACTAAAAAATCATCTACAACAACTTCTCTCATATAAATCCTTGGAATATATTTAACATGTAAAGAGGAAATCCTCTTTACATGTAAAGCTTTTTTAGCCGTTTCTTTTCTTAATAATCTCTTCAGCTACGTTTTTAGGAACTTCTTCGTAGTGATCAAACTCCATAGAGTAACTCGCCCTACCTTGAGTTTGACTTCTTAGGTCTGTTGAGTATCCAAACATTTCTGAAAGTGGGCAAAAAGCGTTAACTATCTTATTTCCACCTCTTTCTTCCATAGAGTTAACTTGTCCACGACGACGGTTAAGGTCACCTATAACATCACCCATATACTCTTCTGGAGTTTCAACTTCAACTTTCATCATAGGTTCAAGTATGCAAGCTCCCGCACTTTTTGCACCTGCTTTAAAGCCCATAGAAGCAGCAAGCTTAAATGCCATTTCAGATGAGTCAACATCGTGGTAGCTACCATCATAAACAGTAACTTTAACGTCTTCCATTGGATAACCTGCTAATACACCGCCTTGCATTGCTTCTTGACAACCTTTATCAACTGCCGGAATATATTCTCTTGGAATAACACCACCTTTAATTTCGTTAACAAACTCGTATCCAGCGCCTGGCTCCATTGGCTCAAGGCGAAGATATACGTGACCATATTGTCCACGACCACCTGATTGTTTAGCGTACTTGTACTCTTGCTCAACAGTTTTTCTGATGGTTTCACGGTAAGCAACTTGTGGCTGACCAACTTCAGCATCAACTTTAAACTCTCTAAGCATTCTATCAACGATGATCTCAAGGTGTAATTCACCCATACCAGAAATGATAGTTTGTCCACTCTCTTCATCAGTCTCAACTCTAAAGCTTGGATCTTCTTGAGCTAGCTTTTGAAGCGCAACACCCATTTTTTCTTGGTCTGCTTTTGTTTTTGGCTCAACTGCAACAGAGATAACAGGATCAGGGAAATCCATTTTTTCTAGTATAACTTTATCTTTTTCACTTGTTAGTGTTTCACCTGTTAGAGTATCTTTTAAACCAACTACCGCACCAATTTCACCTGCATATAGTTTCTTAATCTCTTCACGCTTGTTTGCATGCATTTTTAGAAGTCTTCCAACTCTCTCTTTTTTGCCTTTTAGTGAGTTGTAAGCGTAACTTCCACTCTCTAAACTTCCGCGATAAACACGAACAAATGCAAGTTGTCCAACAAATGGGTCAGTCATAATTTTAAATGCTAAGGCTGCAAACTCACCATCATCTGTACTTTCAACTGTTGTCTCTTCACCATCTTCGTAAGTACCTTTAATAGCTGCAACTTCAGTCGGAGCTGGCATGTATTCAACAACAGCATCAAGTAAAGGCTGAACACCTTTATTTTTAAAAGCTGTTCCACAAAGCATTGGAACCATAGTCATGTTTAAGCATCCGGCTTTAATACCCGCTTTAATCTCCTCCACACTGAACTCTTCTTCACCGTATTTTTCCATTAGCTCATCGCTTGTTTCTGCTACTGCTTCGATTAGTTGTTCTCTGTATTGCTCGGCTTTCTCTTTTAAATCAGCCGGAATCTCTTCTACTTCATATCTTGACCCCATAGCAGCTTCTTCTTCCCAAACATAAGCTTTCATCTCTACCAGGTCGATAACGCCTTTAAAGTTCTCTTCTGCACCTATTGGTATTTGAATCGGAACCGGGTTTGCTTTTAATCTACTTTTTACTTGCTCTTCAACTTGGTAAAAATCCGCTCCCGTTCTATCCATTTTATTAACAAAAATCATTCTTGGTACACTATATCTATTTGCCTGTCTCCAAACAGTTTCACTTTGAGGCTGCACTCCGCCAACTGCACAAAAAACTGCAACTGCGCCATCAAGTACTCTCATTGAACGCTCAACTTCGATAGTAAAGTCAACGTGGCCGGGAGTGTCGATGATGTTTACTTGGTGATCTTTCCAAAAACAAGTGGTCGCCGCTGAAGTAATGGTAATACCACGCTCTTTTTCTTGCTCCATCCAGTCCATAGTAGCTGCACCGTCGTGAACTTCACCAATTTTATGTGAAATTCCCGTGTAAAATAAAATTCTCTCTGTTGTTGTTGTTTTACCCGCATCAATATGGGCTGCAATTCCTATGTTTCTTACTTTGCTTATTGGTGTTTTTCTTGACATGTAATTATCCTTTTACCAACGATAGTGAGCAAATGCTTTATTTGCCTCGGCCATCTTGTAGGTATCTTCTTTTTTCTTAAATGATGCACCTTTGCTTGTAGCCGCATCCATCAACTCATTTGCCAAACGCTCAATCATAGTTCGCTCACTTCTTTTTCTAGCAAATCCAATAATCCATCTTAAAGCCAATGCTTGTTGACGTAC
>PDWI01008576.1_pt1 | contig 12000 bp, 10 predicted proteins | sample 1430891 | NCBI WGS metagenome assembly PDWI01 (sample SAMN01162508, study PRJNA174530) | Oral metagenome, whole genome shotgun sequencing project. | biome: Marine environment; feature: Marine mammal; material: Swab sample of the gingival sulcus; isolation source: swab sample of gingival sulcus...
AGAAGAAGTGGAAGAGGTGAAGGAGGAGACAAGCGAGGAGAGTTCCTCCCCCGGAACTGAGAAAGAAGAACTTTCCCATGAAAAGGAAATAGAGCAGCGCGATGAAGAAATTTCAAAGCTAAAAAAAGAACTTGAAGAGCAAAAAGACCAGATGCTTCGCCGACAGGCGGACTTTGAGAACTACAAAAAAAGAGCCCTAAAGCAACAGGAGGCATTCAAGAAAACTGCAATCAAGGACTTTGCCCTTGATATTATAAACATAAATGATGACCTCCTGAGAGCAATAGAGGCATCCGGCAAGATGGAAAAGGAGGAAGGTGAAACCAACCACTCCTCATTCATGGAGGGAGTTGAAATGATTTCAAAAAGAATCATTGAGACCCTTAAAAATTATGGCATAGAAGAAATAGAGGCATTGGACATGCCTTTTGACCCCAGTGTCCATGAAGCGGTGGAAATGGAAGACAGTGAGGAGCATGAAGTTGACACTGTGACCAAGGTTCACCAAAAGGGATTCCGACTGGATGAACTGATTATCAGAAGTTCAAAAGTTAAGGTATCCAGAGCCGTGGCAAAGAAGTCCGGCGATTCAAAAAGCGAGTAAATAAAGTAAGACAATAGAAAATAAGTCTAAGGAGCAAAAAGATGAGCAAAATTATAGGAATAGATCTTGGAACCACAAATTCCTGTGTATCAATTATGTCAGGAGGAGAACCCACTGTAATACAAAACTCAGAGGGACAGCGAACAACTCCTTCAATCGTGGCATACACAGACAAGGACGAAAGACTGGTCGGGCAGGTTGCCAAGAACCAGATAATCACAAACCCTGAGAATACCATCAGGTCTGCAAAGCGTTTCATGGGAAGTAAATTCGATGAAGTGAAAAACGAAGCTTCCATGGTACCCTACACGGTGGAAGACGATGGGAAAAATGGAATAACCATTAACACCATTGCAGGAAAGTTCTCTCCCCAGGAGATTTCCGCGAGAATCCTACAGAAGATGAAGCAAACAGCGGAGGACTTTCTGGGAGAAACAATCACCAAGGCGGTCATCACCGTTCCTGCATACTTCAATGATTCCCAGCGACAGGCAACCAAGGATGCCGGAAAGATTGCAGGATTGGAAGTTGAGCGAATCATAAACGAACCAACCGCCGCAGCCCTTGCCTATGGCTTGGACAAGGCAAATGACAATGAGAAAATTGCAGTCTATGATTTGGGAGGAGGAACATTTGACATCTCCATTCTCGAACTGGGAGACGGAGTATTTGAAGTTAAATCAACAAATGGAAACACTCACCTGGGAGGAGACGACTTTGACCAGAGAATCATGGAGTGGCTCATAAATGAATTTAAACAGCAGACAGGCATTGATGTATCGGGCGATAAGATGGCTCTCCAGAGACTGAAGGAAGCTGCGGAGAAATCCAAGATTGAGCTTTCGGGCAAGATGCAGAGTGAAATCAACATACCATTCCTGACCGCCGACCAGTCCGGTCCCAAGCACCTTGTGACCAATCTTTCAAGGGCGAAGTTCGAGCAACTCACGGAAGACCTTGTTGAGTCCACAAAAATTCCATGTATGAAGGCACTGGAAGATGCCGGCCTCACTCCGGGCGACATTGACGAGGTTATTCTTGTGGGAGGTTCCACTCGAATTCCTGCGGTACAGGAGTTGGTAAAAAGAGTCTTCGGGAAAGACCCGCACAAGGGAGTTAATCCCGATGAAGTTGTTTCAATCGGAGCGGCAATTCAGGGAGGTGTTTTATCGGGAGATGTTAATGATGTACTACTCCTCGATGTAACTCCCCTATCGCTTGGAATCGAAACCCTCGGTGGGGTTATGACCAAACTCATAGAAAGGAACACCACAATCCCTGCACGAAAGAGCCAGATTTTCTCAACTGCAGCGGATAATCAGCCTGCGGTTTCAATCCATGTTCTACAGGGAGAGAGGGAACTCTCCAACCAGAACAGAACTCTGGGCAGATTTGACCTCTCGGATATTCCTCCCGCACCCAGAGGAGTTCCCCAGATTGAAGTTACCTTTGACATAGATGCAAATGGAATAGTCCATGTATCTGCCAAAGATTTGGGTACAGGTAAGGAACAGAAAATCAAAATTGAATCTTCCAGCGGACTGAGCGAAGAGGAAATCAATGATATGATTAAAGATGCCGAGTCCCATGCCGATGAAGATAAAAAGGCTAAGGAACTCATTGAGGTGAGAAACGAATCGGACTCTCTCATTTACGGAATAGAGAAGATGATGAAAGACAATGCCGATAAGGTTCAGGAAGACGAGAAGAATGCAATAATGGCGGCAATCTCCTCCCTTAAGACAGCAATGGAAGGAAATAGCCTTGAGACCATAAAAAATGCCAAGTCGGAACTTGAGCAGGCTTCCCATGGCTTTGCCCAGAGAATATATCAGGAGACGGCTCAGCAGGGAGACCAGCCCGGTGCGACTCCCGAACAGGAAGCCGCACCATCTTCGGGAGGAGATGAGAAGGTTTACGATGCTGACTACGAAGTAGTTGACGAAGACAAGAAGTAATGCAAGTCCCCTCTGCTCAAAAAGGCAGAGGGGAAAACCTATAGCGAGGAAAAAATAAACAATTGGCGAAAAGAGACTATTATGAGGTGTTGGGGGTTGGCAAGAGTGCCTCTGACCAGGAAATAAAGCAGGCATATCGCAAGCTGGCTCTCAAATATCATCCCGACAAGAACAAGGGAAATCCCGAAGCGGAGGATAAATTCAAGGAAGCCACCGAAGCCTATGAGGTTCTCAGAGACCCCAAAAAACGATCGACCTATGACAGATTCGGTCATGAGGGAGTTCAGGGATTCGATGGCATGGGCAGAGGTGCCTATACGGATTTCTCCGATATTTTCGGAGACTTTGATTTGGGGGATATATTTGAGGGTTTCTTCGGCTCATCCTTTGGAGGCTCAAAGGGGAGGAGGAGAACTCGCCGCGGTTCCGACCTCCAGTATGACCTTTCCATTTCACTGGAAGATGCAGCCTCGGGAAGTGAAGTTCAGATTGAGATTCCCAGAAAGGAAACCTGCGAAACCTGTAATGGCACGGGCTCCTCTTCAAAGTCAAAACCCGCGGTATGTCCCACCTGTAATGGCATGGGACAGGTTAGGCAGACCCAGGGATTTTTCTCAATAAGTCAGGCCTGCCCGAAGTGTCGTGGCGAGGGCAAGATAATAACCTCCCCATGTACGAAATGCCATGGAGCAGGAGTGGCCACCAAGCAGAGAAAAATAACGGTAAAAATCCCTGCGGGAGTTGAGTCCGGTTCACGACTCAAAATCAGCGGAGAGGGAGAACAGGCTCCCAATGGAGGAATTACCGGAGACCTCTATGTGGTCATACATGTTAAGAAACACGACACCTTTGAACGACAGGGGAATGATCTTGTAACGGTTGTGGATGTTTCCTTTCCTGTAGTTTGTCTCGGAGGAGATATTCATGTCCCCACGATTTCAGGCTCTCAGGTAAAGATGAAAATACCCCCCGGCACGGAAAATGGTCAGATGTTCAGACTCAAGGGACATGGAATCCCCTATCTCGGTTCATATGGCAAGGGAGACCAGCTGGTAAAAATAAACATAGAAGTTCCCAAAAAGATCTCCTCCCGTCAAAAGGAGTTGCTCAAAGAATTCGATAAACTCGCCAAGGACAAGGAAAAGAAGAGGGAATTCTACTGAAAAAAGTTTTATAGAAAAAAATAGGCCTGAGAACTTCAGGCTATTTTTCTCTGTGGAGCTGTATAAAATTAAATAAAATTTAAAATTAAGGAGAGATAAATGTTACCAATAGCTGATTATGGAAGTATAGCAATTACAATTCCCCATGTTGTAGCAGTGGGGAGTTTACTGGATAGTGAAAACCACATGGGATTCGAGGTCTTTCTCACGGGATTGAGCTCCCCAATAACCATTGGCTTTAGCAGTACCAAGGAGGCGGGAGAGGCCAGAGAGGATCTAATAGGAATGGTGGCACAGTACCATGTTATGAAAATGTTGGGCCCCGACTTCGACATATCTGAATTGGACGATGAACCGGAAGAGAACATACACGAGCACTAAGGTTATAAAAACATGGTAAAAAATGACATTGAACTTTTAAAAAGAGGAACCGAGGAGATAATTCCCGAAGAAACCTTTATTGAAAAGCTAAAAGAATCGGAGGCAAAGAACTCCCCCCTTACAATTAAAGCTGGCTTTGACCCCACAGCTCCGGACATACATCTTGGTCATACCGTTCTTCTGCGAAAGATGAAACACTTTCAGGACATGGGACATCGAGTGGTATTTCTCATTGGAGATTTTACCGGAATGATTGGAGACCCCTCTGGTAAGTCGGAGACAAGAAAGAGGCTCACCAAGGAAGAGGTACTGGAAAACGCCGAGACCTATAAGAAGCAGGTTTTTAAAATACTGGATCCGGGAAAAACCATAGTTGACTTTAACTCACGGTGGTGCTCCGGCATGTACTTTTCAGATGTCCTTGAACTCACATCGCACTACAATGTGGCGAGGATGCTCGAAAGAGACGACTTCTCAAATCGCTTTAAATCGGGTAAGCCCATTTCAATCTTGGAGTTTATGTACCCCCTTGTTCAGGGATACGACTCGGTGGCACTGAAGGCAGATGTGGAATTGGGAGGAACAGACCAGAAGTTCAACCTCCTGGTGGGCAGAGACCTGCAACGAGAATATGACCAAAGACCTCAGACAATAATAACCCTCCCCCTCTTAGTAGGACTCGATGGTGTTCAGAAGATGAGCAAGTCGCTGAACAACTATATCGGTATCAATGAAGCGCCCAAGGAAATATTCGGGAAGGTGATGTCAATCTCCGATGAGCTGATGTTCAAGTACTACGAGCTGGTGACTGACATACCATTCAGCGAGATAGAGGAGATGAAAAATGGCATAGCATCGGGCTCCCACCATCCTCGCGATGTGAAGGTAAATCTTGCTAAGGATATATGCCGACAGTTCTATGATGAAAACACAGCTGAAAAAGCTCTGGAGGAGTTCAACCGAATCTTTGTCAAAAAAGACATTCCTCAAGAGATGCCGGAATTTGTCATTCCTGAAGCTGAGATGACAGATGGCAAAATATGGATAGTCAAACTACTAACCCTTGCAGGCCTCGCCTCCTCCAATGGAGAAGCGAGACGGTTAATTAAGGGAGGAGGAGTTTCCCTTGATGGAGAAAAAATCGATGACCCCGACAATGAAATTATCCCCAAGGAGGCAGTTCTAAAGGTAGGCAAAAGGCGTTTTGTGAAAATAAAGACAAAAAATTTGTAACATAAACGGAAAAGGCATGTCAGAAATAAATGATATAGAAGTTATAGACAGCGTTTTAAAGGGAGACAAAGAAGCTTACTCCATCATCATAAAAAAATATCAAGATATGATTTTCAGATATGTCCGGTATCAATTCAATGACTATGAAGAAGCGCTGGACATCACTCAGGATATTTTAATTACAGTAATGGAGGCACTCCCCTCTTTCAGGAGGGAGTCAAAGTTTTCGACTTGGCTTTACAGCGTCATGGTAAACCACTGTAAGAATTACCGAAAGAAAAAGAACAGGTATTCCGTGGTGTCGCTCCATTCTAAAAAGGGAGAAGAGGAGTATGAGATTCAGCTTCAAGATGAACGAGAAGCTCCCGAAGATAAAACGATAGAGGAAGATTCTCTAAGAATTATCAAGGAGGAGATAGAAAAACTCCCCGATGATTTTAGGGAAATTCTCACCCTCAGAGACTTGGAGGGGCTGTCCTATAATGAGATATCAACTGTTTTGGGAATAAACCTGTCCAATGTGAAGGTTAGAATCCACAGAGGACGGGAACAGCTGAAGAACAGATTATATGCCAGAGGTTTGATATGACATCCTTTCACCTTGATTTTGAAAAAATTTCCGACTTGTTAGACGGAGACCTTCCGAAGGAAACAACTGAAAGCTACATATCCCATATTGCAGTATGCAGTGAATGCAAAGTGGAATATGAAAGAATGTCCAAATGCCTCTCTCTCTTGGTAGAACTGAGAAACCAAGAGTTTCAGCTCCCCGATATGTGCTCATCAACTCTGGAACTCTGCGAAAAGAGGCGCAGGAAGCAACTTCTCATGAAGAGAATCCCGGCGGTGGCTGCTTCCTGCTTCATTCTATTTGGAGTCGCCTACTCACTGAGGGGAGAACTTGCCAAAACCCCGACAGAACAAGTTGCATCCCGGAAACTTCTTTCCAAAACGGAAAAAATAATATCCCATTTGAGAAACTACAACGCCACAATTCTGAAAATGACCGATAAATACATTGACGGGCAAATCATGCCGAGCCAGCTAAATCAGCTAAAACAGGAACTCGCCAAAGGCAATGTGCACATGGAAGTCTTAAATGGCCCCTACTACCGCGTTTCAAAGAGGAGCAACAACTACGAAGATGTTTCCTTGGGGAACCAAAATTCCAATATAAGAAAAATATCCCCTAAAAATGACGGAAAACTAATCATCCGCATTTTAAAATAAACTGCAAAGCCTTTCCTTTGAAAGTATTTTGACGCTTAAAGTTTCATCTAGTCCTGTCTCTGATACATTATATAGGCAGGTATCTCTGTCACCTGTTCTTTTAAGAGACATAATCTCACTTAGGAACGGTGTCAGAGATACTCCTTGGTGTCAGAGCTTCAAATTTTTAGAGCAACTTGTAGATTTTAGCACTTGGAATCATTATCTCTGACACCTTCTCGTAGTTGGAGAACCATAATTCCGCGCGTAGAAACGGTGCCAGAGATACTCCGTGGTGTCAGAGACGAGAAATTTTAGAGCAACTCGTGTTTTTTTGTCACTAAAAGTTATTATCTCTGACACCTTGTAGCTCGCAGGTTTCTCCTCCTCCTCCGCCTCCTCCTAATCTTCCTACCACCTGCCCATGGGACATAATTTACTTTAACTTTTAACGCCCCATGCCGAAACTTAAAGTATGGCACAGGTTTCAAAGAAAAATATAATATGGGCGTTGGCACTCTTCTGTTTAATGTCGTCTATGTCATCCATGGTTCAGGCAAAGGAGACTATTCTGAACTTAAAGAGCTTGAGTTACAAAGACCCTGTTTTAAAGTCCATCAGGGCAGACATCAAAAATTCTATCTATACAATAAAGAGTCGGCGCCCCGAGTCCAATCTCCCGAAATTAAAGTTTTACCGATACAGATTGCGAGGGGGAGATAACTTTTGGAGCGTCCTTTCCAGATGTTCACTCGACATGGATACCCTGATGTCCGTGAATGGCATTGAAAGTCCTGCACAGGTAGGCCCGGGCACCACCCTATTTATTCCCAATATGCGGGGCATTGTACTGCCCGGGAAAAATTCGGAAGCCATTAAGCGAGTCATGGTTCGGGAAAAAATCGATAACCGCTATGTACTCAAGGTGAATGGAACGACCAAGGGAACGAAGAAGTTTCTCTTCATTCCCTGTGGCAAGGTAACTAAAATGCAGAGGTCTCTCTTTCTGGGCTCTGCTTTTTTGAGCCCCATAAAGAAGGGGCATTTCACTTCGGGCTTCGGGACTCGGCAAAACCCCTTTCATCGCCACAGGAGGGAGTTTCACAAGGGAGTTGACATCGGTTGCCCCATGAACACAAAGATATTTGCCGCCCGGGCGGGTAAAGTTATCTTCGCAGGTTGGCAAAGCGGCTATGGCAAGGTTGTGGTGCTCGACCATGGCGGCGGATACAAGAGCTACTATGGTCACCTAAACCGTATTCTCGTCAAGAGGGGCGAGGCGGTGAGAGCCTTGCAGGTCATTGCCAAGTCGGGCAATACCGGTAGATCAACGGGGCCCCATTTACACTTTGAAATAAGGAAAAACAACAGGGCAATAAACCCCAAGGGCTATGTCCGATTTAAGGTTAATCGATGATTTAATCGCTGAGATTCTCTTCAATTATCTTCAACATCTTTGGTATTGCCTCTTCGTAGTTTGTGGTTTCCATTCGCTTTCCCTTGGAGAAAATCATCACCTTCCCGTTTTGACAACCCGCAAGCCCAAGGTCTGCCTCCGATGCCTCTCCCGGCCCATTGACTTCGCAGCCCATGACGGCTATCGTTATCTCTTTTTTTTTCTCCGCCAGTCGTGACTGAAAGTTCTCCAAAACTTTGGTTTCCGTATTCATGGCAAGCTGTAAAATATCAATAGCAGGAGATGTCCGCCCACAGGTGGGGCACGAAATGATTTTCACAGGATTATATTTCAGCCCAATGGACTCCAAAATTTTTCTCCCGGCAACTATCTCCTCCACCGGGTCTCCCGTGATGGAAACACGAATGGTTGAGCCCAGCCCCTCCAAGAGGAGACTGCCGATTGCAATGGAGCTCTGAACAATGGAGTTAAGCCCAAACCCCGCTTCGGTCAGCCCAAGGTGGAGAGGATAGTTTCGCTCCCTTGCCATGAGTCGGTTAGCTTCTATCGTATCGGCGATGTTCGATGACTTGATGGAGATTACTATGTCTCGAAAGTTCAGCTTTTCCAGTATCTCCACATGTCCCAGTGCGGACTTCACCAAATTCGCAGGACTTGGGCGGTCGTACTTTCTCCGGTCAATGGAGCCTCCGTTCACACCGATTCGAATGGGAATTTTATTTTGGGTCGCCGCGGTGACAACCTCCTTCACCTTTCGCTCGTCACCCAAATTTCCCGGGTTTATTCGTATCTTTGCTACCCCCCTATCTATGGCCCCCAGTGCAAGCCGATAGTCAAAGTGAATATCCGCCACAAGGGGAATATTGCTCCTGTCCACAATTGTCTTTAAATGAGGGAGAGCCCTTTTGTCTCGCACGGCAAGGCGCACCATCTGAGCTCCTGCCCTTTCTAATCTTTCAATTTGTAGGAGGGTGCCCTCTATGTCGTCAATGGGGCGGCTCGTCATTGACTGGAGAACAATGGGGTTGGGGCCACCAATGGGAAGATCTCCTGCATAAACTGTTCTTGTCTTTTCTCTATTTATTTCTGTCATGGCAATTCTATCTGCTTCGGTAAATCAGTTCATGCTCCTAATTTTATTTCCCATTTTGTAGGAGTGGTGGGCGGTCACCCTTGGTTTTTCCAAGAGAAAGAACCATGAGAGTTGTTAGACTCATGCCCATGCCAATATATAGGGGATTTATTTCTATGGGCATGAATACTCCCCATAAAATTGTGGAGAGGGGCCCCATTGCCAGTGCATAGACCACTGCCCTTGAGGAAATATGCCTGCTCAAAAAGAGAGTGGCAAGGAGTGGGAAAAAAATCACCGAGCCCCGAATCCCCATGGAGAGGAAGCTCCACTTCAGTATGAGGGAGTTGATGTTTCCCGCCACGAAAAGCAGGGTAATGCCGCTGATGAGGGCAACGGAGAGTCGCATGAAAATCAGAGTTTGCCCGTCGCTTGCATCTTTTTTGATTAACCTCTTGAAGATGTCCTGTGTTACCATGGTGCTAACTCCCAGAACAAGACCCGCCCCCGTTCCGATAACGGAAATGAAAAGCCCTGCCAGAAAGATTCCCCCAATCCAAGGAGGAATGAACTTTAAGATGAAAGTGGGCATCACCGCACCGGAGTTCATCTCAGGAAAATGTATCCTCATGTATAGCCCCACCAAGATTCCCGCCATGCCAATGGGAGGAATTATGAGTCCCGATACCACGGCTCCCCTGCGAGATGCCTCGGGGCTCTTTCCTGAAAACATCGCCTGTATATATGTCTGTGTCGAAAAAATTCCGACGAGCATTGAAAATGCCCCTGCCAAGTCTGTGGTGATGCCCCTGCCAAAGAGAGAGAACCATGGCAGGGCGGGTAATTCCGCTCTAAAACCGGAGTAACCTCCTGCCATTTTCCAAGACAAAAATCCCAGAGTTATCATTGTCCCATAGAGTATGAATATCTTAAAGATGCCCACCATGCCCGTGCCCCAGACTCCGCCGAAGATGACATAGACAATGATGAACAACACGGCAATGATGGCCGCAGTAAATGATTCCATGTTAAACATGGATATGAGCAGGGCAACCGCAGCGAGAACCTGACCTATGATGTTGAGAAAAATGCCCACCGATGAAAAGAGGCCCGCCAAGAGTCCGGCTCGGTTGCCATGGTGTCTTGAAAGGAGTTCCGGTGCAGTGGCGGCATCAATTCGTTGCAATGGCTTTGCCATGAAGAGTCCCATGAAAATGCAGGCCAAACCGGCCCCCAGTGTGAACCACCATGCGCTGAAGCCGAACTTGAATGCGAGCTGAGCCGTGCCAATGGTGGAGGCTCCTCCCACGAGTGTGCCCACCAAGGTTCCCGTGATGAGAGTGGCACTCACCGATTTCTTGCCCACGGAAAAATCCGATGCGCTCTTTACCTTTTTCATGGATATGACTCCGATGATGGCAGCCACTCCCAGGGTGATAAGCATGCTTATTATATGTGCTGTTGTAATCATGGTCTCAATCCAAATATGTGATTTCTTCGTATTCAGGAGTGAGCCGTCTTGGTCCGGTCTCGGTCATAACAAAGGTGTTCTCCGTTCCAATGGCTCCGTCTTCAAATACGAATTTCGGCTCCAGTGCAAAGGTCATTCCCGGGAGGAGCTCCAGGTCCAAGCCCTTGGCAAATACGGGAAACTCGTCTAACTCCAAGCCCACGCCATGACCGAGGAACTTAACCCTGTCAGCACCTCGTCCCATGAAAATATCTTCCAGTCCGCTCTTCTTTGCCATTTCAATGGACTTTTCGTATATTTCCCGACAGTTCGTTCCAGGCTTCATCATGGACAGTGCGGTGTCCTGTATTTCCAGAGTCAATTTGTGTCCTTCAGTGAGGTGTTGTGGGAGTTTCCCCGTTGCAAAGATGCGGGTGCAGTCTGAAACATAACCCGAAACAATTGTGGCATAGTCGATGAAAACGACCTCATTCTTCTCTATCCTTCGCCACCCTGCACCCGCCGGATTGTTTGCCGGCGACAGTCCGGGACCTCCCACGGGGCCATTGAAATAGGTGGGTACCGCTCCACTTGTGCCCGCATTCACATTGCCATAAAAAAAGTCCTGATTAAAGGCCCTCATGCGGGCACCTCCTCCATAGCCACCTTTCCGAAGCGCCGATTCAAAACTCGCCGCCAAATCAATCTCCCGCATGCCCTCTTCATACATCTCCGGCACCTGAGCAAATGCCTCACCGATGCTCTCCCCCGACTTTGCCATGAGGTCTATCTCATAGGGACTTTTAATGGAGCGAATTTTCTTTATGATTTTTGAAATATCAACAATTTCAGATTCACTAAAGAGTTTCTTATAGTGATTGTAGTTATTCACGGGAAGCACATCGAGTTCCATTCCCAGAGTCTTAACCTTTCCGGAGTCATAGATTCTTTGGGGCAACTCCTTCATAGAGAGCATCTGCTCTATGCAGTCAATGGACGCTTCCTCCTTGGCTCGGAGGAAACTTTTTTTTATCATGAGCAAGGGCTCTCCCTGTGCGGGAACAAAGAGATGACCATTCTGGGAGGTTCCCGTAAAGTAGAATAGGTCGATGAAGTGTGTGATGAGAACCCCGTCAATTTGGGAGTTCATCAGTTCCTCTTGGAGTTTTGTAATTCGTAAGGTTATTTCTTCTTTCGGGGTAAGTTCAAGTCGGTTCACGGTCATCTCCTCCATGACATTCCCTCTGTGAGTATGGGAATCACTTTTACTATGTAAATTATGGCAGGGCAGAGGTCTCCTGTCAATACATTTAATTGGAGGAGATATAGTTCACAGCTCCTGCCATGAACTATACTTGTTTTAGAGCATCTTTTTTAGCTCGGTGACAACCATGTCAACGCTGTCTGCAACTTCCGATATGGACGATGCCATCATGTATGCCGGCCCGGTAACTATTTTGTGTTCCCCGTCCACGGCAACCTCGTTTACCGCACAGTTCACATGTTTTGCTCC
>PDWI01008577.1_pt1 | contig 11999 bp, 11 predicted proteins | sample 1430891 | NCBI WGS metagenome assembly PDWI01 (sample SAMN01162508, study PRJNA174530) | Oral metagenome, whole genome shotgun sequencing project. | biome: Marine environment; feature: Marine mammal; material: Swab sample of the gingival sulcus; isolation source: swab sample of gingival sulcus...
AGATTTGGATTTGATTATTACTCGAAATACCAAAGACTATAAGAATTCTTCAATTGCAGTAATGACACCACTAAATTTCTTGAAAATGAGAAACAAGAGATAACACCATATATACGCTATGGCTACGTTAGTGCGAGCTTTGAATGACTTCTTTCAATCCACAAAATTTATCTTGTTTCCCTTTTCCGGGAAATTTAGTACTTTTGTTTACGGCACGTTTCTCTAGCATTGTGTATGACCTAAGCAATCAAATGAATGTCTTCCCGCACTTGCAAAAAACAAATGCTCACGACATAGACCAAGAGCGTTAGCGTTAATAGGACTGAGATGAAACATAATAAATAAGTTCCAAAATATTCTTTTATAATAAATTTTTGATGTATCTTTGTATGGAAACAAAATGAGGGTGCAGAATGAATAAATTTGAAGTGATATTCTTAACTGAAGTAAGAGAATTTCTTTTACAATTAGATGAAAAAAGTCGAGATAAAATTATTTTCAATATTGATAAATCAAAAATTAAAACTGATAACGAACTTTTTAAAAAACTGAAAGGTGAAATTTGGGAATTTAGAACATTGTTTAGGAAAACACATTATCGAATTTTTGCTTTTTGGGATAAGGAAAATAAACAAGAAACTTTAGTTTTAGCTACACATGGAATTATTAAGAAGACAGGTAAAACTCCAAAGAACGAAATAGAAAAAGCTGAAAAAATAAGATTGAAGTATTTTGAACTTAAAAATGTTGATAAAGATGGAAACAAAAAATAAAGAATTAGAAATGTTTACTTTTGACCAAATAAAAGATGAGTTTATTGGTGAAATTGGAACTAAAAAAAGAACTCAATACGAACAAGAACTTAAACTTGAAATGTTGGGAGAAATGATACGGAAAGTTCGCTTGGAAAGAAAATTAACTCAAGAAGAACTCGGAAAGTTAATTGGAGTTCAACGTGCTCAAATTTCAAAACTTGAGAATAATACGACAAATGTAACTATTGAAACAATTTTAAGAGTTTTTGGAGCATTAAAAGCTAAAGTAAATTTTAATGTAGAACTATTGAATAATCAAATTCAAATTGTTTAAAATCTACTACCGCCCAATACAACAGGACTATAAGCGGCCTGAAAGACCCGGCGTGTAGTCAGGGTTGAACTACATAACAAAATAAAGCTGTTTGTAAAAAAGCACATTAAAATTATCCTCTAAACCATATATAGAAGGCAGAGAACCATTACCGGAAGATAGAAGATAAGAATTTCGTTTTTGGTGCATAAAAAATACTTTTATTTTCTCTAAGGCTCTTGGCTTCATTTGATTGCCAATTAATTGATTGTACTTGTTCAGTAAATTTTGATAAATATAGAAAGTCGATTGTTTATCTTACTCTTTCTATTTCAGGATTAAAAAATCAATTAATTGTTTCCATTTTCCGGGAAATTTTGTACTTTTTTTTACGGCACGTTTCTCTAGCATTGTGTATGACCTAAGCAATCAAATGAATGTCTTCCCGCACTTGCAAAAAACAAATGCTCACGACATACACCAAGGGCGTTATAGCCAATTAAATAACATCATTGTAAAAAAATGCTAAAGAAATAAAATAGCAAAACTTGCATTTTTTGCAAGTTTTGCTATTTTATTTCATATCTTTGACAAATGGGAAACAACTTTTGGAACAAAAATTTGATTGAGGTGTCGCATTGATAAAGTCAGGAGATAAAAAACTTTATTTTCCTACAAGGACAAAAGCACCCCAGTAAAACGGATATTTGTATTTTTCTTTTATTTCTTCGCGGGCTTTTCTGAACGCTTTATGTTTGTTGCCTGTTTGCAACCAATATTTATAAAATGCCGACATTAAATCTTGCGTTCCCTCGTCGCTGACTTCCCACAAGCTGGTTATAACGGATTTGGCACCCGCCATTTGAAATGAACGTTGCAAGCCGTAAACACCCTCTCCGTTTTTTATTTCGCCCAAGCCGGTTTGGCAGGCACTTAGAACCACAAGCTCCGTATTGTCCAAGTTCATTGTCATAGCCTCGAAAGCATTTAAAATACCGTCGTCATTTGCTTTGTTATCGGTTGTGTTTAAGTTTAGAATGCTTCTGTCGGCACCCGCAAAGAGCAAGCCCGAACGCAAAAGCGGGTTTTTATAAGCATGCATTTGCTCAATCCCGAACGAACGAGTTTCGCCGTCTTCATTTGATTTGTCTTCAATAAAATAACCGTGTGTGGCTATATGCAAAACGTAGGGATTATCGGCTTTTTTTACAATTTCTTCTTTGGCATTTTTTCCTTTGTATTCGCTGATATTCCATGCTTTTTGTTTAAGCAAACTTTTAATGGTTGCAATTTCTTTGAGCGTTCCGGGCAAGGGCGGCAATTGCGCCATATTATCGGGCAAATCTAACTGATAGTCCGGAAAGCCCGTCAAGAAAGCTTTTTTGCTATGTGTTCTTTGCTTTTCATTCAGTAAATCTTTTGTGTTGGTATGAAAAGAAATATCTTTTTCGTCAAATAAATATTTCCCGGAGGGTAATTTTATCGTATTGATATTTATTTGATTATATATGCCGTCAATGGATGCGTACAAGTGTTTTGCATCGGCAGTCAGGGGACTGATATATTCCCAATAAGGAGCATAAAAATCGGTCATTGATTTGCCCGAATGAATGTTTTTGCGGTATGCCGCCACATAGTCGCTTTCCATTTGCAAGCCTTCTTTATTTACGGCTATTTGAGGGAGTTTGCCCTCATTTTTCAAAACCAAAGCAATATAGGATATTGCCTTTTTGTCCGGATATAAGTAGTTGTATTTTTGTAAACGAATAATCTCAACAGCGGCTTCATCGGCTTGCAATTTTGACGCAATTTGCTTGTAATCGACAGATTTTCCCTCTTCGGCATCCTTAAACTCGGACGATTTTTTTGTCAGTTCTTTTTCTAAATCGGATACAAGTGTTTCAACCGAATCGATACGTATATTTTTTTCTTTCAGCTCTTCGTCTGTATATGCGTACAGTTTTGCCAGATAGTTTTTGCTGTCTTGCCATTGTTTAAATTGTCGGATTAATTCATTATTGCCGCTTTCCAAAATGCGGCTTTTAACCTTTCCGGAAGCGTTTAAGAGCAACCCTTTGGTGGCAATATGAAAATTATATAAATCGCCGGCAAGTGCCGGAATTTCTTTATGTGCATCAAGCGCAAAATTGTAAAAACGAATAAATTTCGGGTGTATGGTTTCCCAAAATTTGGTCTTTTCATATTCGTTCATTGCCGGAAAAAACGTGTTTATTTGATAAATATATTCGTTTAATACTTTTTTATATGTTTTGGCAGCGCTGTTGAGGTCTTTTTTCTGCCAGTATAATATGGCAAGATGTTCTTCTGTTTCTGCCAAAGCGGGATGATGAATACCCAATTTATTCTTTTGAATGGAATAAGCATTCTTGAACAACTGCTCTGCTTTATAAATATTGTTTTGCGTTTGATAAAACAAACCCAACTCATACATTGATTTTGCATAAGAGGGATGTTCCGTTCCGAATTTCTTTTTGTAAATATTCATGGCTTCTTGCAATAATTTTTCCACCTTGTCATATTCGCCTTTTTGTTGATATAATGAAGCAGTGTTGCCTAATAATACGGCATAATCGGGATGTTTGGTTCCTAATCTTTTGCGCCTTATCTTAATGGCTTCCGTATATATTTTTTCGGCTTCGTCATAACGCTTGGTAAGTTGATAAAGCAGGGCAAGGTTTACTTTCATGCGGATATAAGCTGCCGATTTTTTGCGTATTTCGTTATCTGCAACAGACAGCGCTTCTTTCATCAATTTTTCGGCATATTCGTATTTGCCGGTCATCAGATGTATCATCGCATGATTATTTAGTACTACGGCATATTTGATGCTTTTTTCTTCTCCGATATTCTTTAAATAGTCTTTTGCTTTGTTGATGTAATTCTCTGCATCGGTATATAAACCCATGTCTTTATACAGCACCGATAAATTATTTAATGAGGCGGCATAACCGGTTTTATTCGGGGAGTTTTCTCTTGTTTTTAAGGCTTTTAAGGTAAATTCTTTTGCCAATTCATATTTTCCCGTAGTATGATATAATAAACCTAAATTGCTGATGCTGAGTGTTGCAAAAGAAGAATCGAGCAAGTTGTTTGCAGCATACACCTCCAATGCGCTTTTAAAGAAAAATTCGGAGGATTTATAACTGCCGGAAGCATATAATATTTCGCCGGTATAGTTAAAGTTTTGCCCTTTGACTTTTGCCGGCATTTCGTCCGTGTTTGCGGGGTCTGCTAAATAATAAGCAAAACTTTTGGCTTGTTTCAAATTGTTTCTGCTTTCAAAAGGTGTTGAATTGTTCCCGTATGAAACGGCATAATTAAAATCGGTAACATTATAGCTTTCGGCAAATTTTTTTAAGGTATTTTTCCATGCTTGTTTAAATTTTTCATTGATGTATTTGTCGGCAAAATAGTCCGAGCCGATAAGCTCCGAAGCAATGGCACCTCCCGCATTATTAATTATCTTTTCGGATTGTTTCTGTATCTTTTTTGCCAGTTTTGAGTTTGACAAAGCTTTCAAATCTTTTAAGCTTTGAAAAGAACTGCCGGAAAAAGCCGGAAAATTAAAATTCAGGCAGATAAAAATAATAATTATCAGGGCTTTGTATAGATGTTTCATGGTAGAAATATATTTTATCTTGTTTTTAATCAATCCCAAAGTTAATAAGAAAAGTCTTTTTTTTGACTATTTTACGGAAATTTCATAAATTTGAACAAAAATACCAATAAAAATATTGTATTTATCCTAGTTAATTATCGGCATTTATGAAAAAAAGAGGCTTATACATACTTATTTTTACGCTGTTTTTCTTTAGTTTTTATGCTTGTGAAAAGGATGAGAATAAAGATGCGGAAACCGAAGTCATTGAGAAACAATTTTTCTTGAATTTAGTCAATAAGTTGCGGGAAGACGGTTGCAATTGCGGAGATACCTATATGGAGCCGGTTGCTCCCTTGAAATGGGACAATGAATTGGAGCGTGCCGCAAAGGCTCACAGTATTGATATGAATACGCAAAATTATTTCAGCCATGTCAGCAAAAACGGAGACCGGTTTACGGACAGAATAAAAAAGACAAATTACCAAGGAAAGGGAACCGGCGAAAATATTGCGAGAAATTATTCGGACGAAAAAGCTGTTTTTAATGCTTGGCGAGAAAGTCCCGGACATTGTAAAAATATGATGAGTGCTCGAAGCACGGATATTGGCGTGGGAAAAAGCGGTGCCTATTGGACAATGGTGTTAGGTGCGAAGTAGAGATTTGTATTTTAATAATTTACACGGATTGTGTAAGAATAAAAACAAAAGGTTTTGAGTAAAAATATTTTAATTACTGGAGGAACCGGGCTTGTTGGTTCGGAATTGAAACAATTATTGGAGAATAACTCCTATGATGTTCGTGTTTTGAGCAGGCAAAAATTGCCGGTTGATAAGGGATTTCGCTGGGATCCCGAAAGCGGCTTTATAGATGCTGAGGCGTTGCAATTTGCCGATGTTGTCATTCATTTGGCGGGCGAAAATGTTGCCGCAAAAAAGTGGACGAAAGCCCAAAAAGAAAAAATAGTCCGAAGCAGGGTGCAATCTTCCGACTTATTGAAAAATGCCATAAGAAAATCAGACAAGAAACCCGAAAAATTTATATCGGCTTCGGCAGTAGGTTTTTACGGCAGTGTCAGCAATGAAAAAAATTATTCCGAAACGGATGCGGCAGGCGATGATTTCCTTGCAAATACTGCCGTGAAATGGGAAAATGCCGTTCAAGAAATAAGTCAATTCGGAACCCATGTTGCCATTCTGCGTATTGGTGCGGTTATGACACAAAAAGGCGGTGCTTTGCCTAAAATGCTCAAACCGGTTAAAATGTTTGCCGCTACTCCCGTAGGCAGCGGTAACCAGTATGTGCCTTGGATTGCCTTGACAGACTTGGTGCGAATGTTTTTGTTTGCTCTTGAAAATGATGATATTAAAGGTGTGTACAATGCGGTCAGTCCAATTTTGTTTACAAATAAAGAATTTATGAAAGAATTGGCAGCCGTTTATAAAAAACCGTTTATTCCTTTGGGTGTTCCGGGTTTTTTAATGAAGTTGTTTTTTGGTGAGATGTCCTGCATTTTGCTTGAAGGCAGCAAAATATCCTCGGATAAAATCCAAAAGGCAGGATTTCGTTTTGAGCTAAACACACTTGCCGAAGTATGCCGGCAATAAAAATGCGGCTTATAATTTTATTCTGTATCGGGGATATTTTACGGCGGAAAAATTGTCGAAGAAACTCTCCGGCAAATCTTTTATGCCACAAAAATCCAAAGTCAGGGCTTTTTCGGAGTGTTGCTTAATGTAGTGGTCAATTAAACCGTAAAGTGCTTGTTCTTTTCGGGCTTCTTTTGTCAATATCGGTGCAACAATATGAACTTTGTAGTGGGACGCAACAAACAATACGGCGGCAATAAGCTGATTGTTTTTATTAAATGCTCCATAAATTTGCCCTAATCTTTTTCGTAAAGTAATTGCCGACAAGCGCCGTAAAGTATTTATTTCGTATTTTGTGAATGTGCCGGTAATCGATGCAAGCAAGGCAATGCCGTTGGGCGTGATACCCTCATTAAAAGACATGCCGTTTAAAAGCTGTGTTTTCATCTCATCTTTGTAGCCGTTTTTCACATCTTTATACGGACGTATTAAATCTAATTTCCACGAATAATACGTGTCTATTTTTGATGATTTCAGCGAAATGGATTTATTTTCGGTATATAGGCTCACTCTTTTTGCCTGTTGCTTGGCAAGCAAACAAAAAGTATTTATTATTTCTTGCGGCAATTCGTCCGGGTATGCAATATTTGTGTTATGACTGAATATATTGTTTTTTGAATATTTAAAACTTAAAAAATGCTTTAGGGGCAAAGGCATAACCGCTTTATAATTCCCGAGCACAATGCCGTACCATTTAGCATACACCGCATCTAAATACCAGTGATAGGCAAATACATCGCCGTTTTTTGCACGGGCAACGCATCGGTCCCAGAGCAAGGAGTCGATGTCTTTATTTTGTATGATACGAATGAGATGCTTCATTTTTTATTTTTAATTATAGCATACCTTTATCTTTAAAACTGTAAAAACTGTTGTATGAAACAATCAAATGGTCGAGGAATGAAATATCGACTAATTCGCAAGCTGCTTTCAGTTTATTGGTAACGTTTATATCTGAACTGCTCGGTTCTACGTTTCCGGAGGGATGATTATGGCAAACAATTATGCTTGATGCCGTTTTTTCAATCGCAGCCTTTAAAATAATTTTCACGTCGGTAATCGTTCCGGTGGTTCCGCCCGAGCTTACTTTTCTCAGTTCGGTTATTTTATTTGCCCGGTTCAGTGTAATCAGCCAAAACTCTTCGTAGGGTAAGTCGCCGAGTTTCTTGCTGAAAATTTCAAATATATCTTTGCTGCTTTTAATTTGTTTTCGTTCAATAACTTTTGAGATTTCTCGCCTTTTGCCCAATTCCATTGCTGCCACAACACTTATCGCTTTTGCTTCGCCGATGCCTTTGTATCTTTGCAGTTCGTTTATGCTTAATCTTGCCGTTTCGTTCAAATTATTTTGATGATCCGACAAAATTCTTTGTGCTAATTCAACAGCAGTTTCATTTTTGTTGCCGCTGCCTATTAGAATGGCAATAAGTTCGGCATCGGACAATGCTGCAATTCCTTTTAACAATAGTTTTTCACGAGGACGATCGTCTGTGGCTAAATTTTTAAGACTTTTCTTAGCTCTGTTATTCATTTTTAATCTTAGAAAATGGCAAAATAGAAAATAAAAATAAAAGTTTTCATGAAAAAATATGGAATATAAAACAAAAATACATCTTTTTAATAAATAAGATAAACAAACAATCTAAATTTTTACTTGTAAACCTAAATCAAAACAAGGAAAACCGAAAATTGCTCCGATTAACGGGGCAATTTTTTTATTTCTATAATTTTCTCTCCACCCTCCTCAAAAAACATGAAATTGTGAACAGCTTCCTTGCAAATAAGTGCGAGCGGCTTTTTTTGATTTTCGACTTCGGCTTAGTCTTTCCGGCAAGTATTTGGGCTTTTCTTAAGGAAAAGACCCGCGAATTTAAGGCGAAATTCAATATAATAATGTATCTTTGCCATAATAATATAGCCACAGGAACTCATGCTTCTCAGGAAAGACATACCGGAATTTTTTTTGCATTATATCTGGAAGAACAAACTTTTTGATAAGGATTTGAAAGATGTAAATAATAATGCCGTTACGGTGCTTTCAACCGGCATACAAAATACCGATGCCGGCCCGGATTTTTTTAATGCAAAAATTAAGATTGCCGATACGGTTTGGGCAGGGAATATTGAAATTCACAAGAAAGCATCTGATTGGTATAAGCATAAACACCATGAAGACAAGGCATATAACAATGTTATTCTGCATATTGTGGCAGAAAATGACCGTGAAACGCGCACTCAGGACAATAAAATTATCCCGAACTTGGTGCTGCCTTTCGACAGCGAGCTGTATGCTCATTACTTAAGCTTAATAAAAACGGAACAAAGCATTGTTTGCAAAGATTATATCAAGCAAATCGACCGCTTTTATTTGAACAATTGGTTGTCGAACCTTTTGGTTGAGCGTGCCGAGCAAAAAACTGATTTTGCAAAAATTTTGCTCGAATTTAAAACAAAAAACTGGGAAGAATTATGCTATATTATGACTGCCCGAGCATTTGGCTTTAAAGTCAATGCTTTACCTTTTGAGTTGTTGGCCAAATCATTGCCTTCGATTATTCTTGCCAAACACAAAAACAATCTTTTTCAAATAGAAGCTTTGTTGTTCGGTCAAGCCGGCATGTTGTCCGACAACAAAATACAGGATGATTATTATTTGCAACTGCAAAAAGAGTATCAATTTTTGAAAAACAAATATTCGCTGCAAACCGGCGATGCACATTTATGGAAATTTTTACGCATACGCCCGTCCAATTTTCCGACTGTGCGTATCGCTCAATTTGCCGATTTAATCTTTAAATCATCACATCTTTTTTCAAAAGTTTTGGAAGCTCAAAAAGTATCCGAACTCGAAAAACTGTTTAATATATCGGCAAGCGACTATTGGCAAACACATTATAAATTCGGGAAAAAGAGTAGCTCAAAAACAAAACAACTCGGTAAAGCCGGCATATATTCAATCATTATAAATACGGTTATTCCTATTTTACTTTTATACGGCAAAGAAAAAAACAATCCGGAAATAACGGAGCAAGCACTTATGTTTCTTGAGAATATTAAAGCTGAGAAAAATAATATTACAAAAAAATGGGAAAATATAGGCATTGACATAAAAAACGCTTATTTTTCGCAATCGTTTATTCAATTGTATAATGAATATTGCATAAAAAAACGATGCTTGGATTGTAGAATAGGACATCAAATTATTCAAAAACAATAAAATAAATGACGAAAGAGTTTAGAAACATATATATTTCCTCCATTATTTTACTGGTTATCATTCTTTCCGGTATTATCGGCTATGTGATTATAGAAAATTATACTTTCACCGAAGCTTTTTACATGACCATAATCACGATGTCAACGGTCGGTTACGGCGAAATAAAACAACCTTCGCCGGAAGGCATGGTCTTTACGAGTATTTTAATCATTATCAGCCTTGGACTTTTCGGATATTTCATAACATCCGTTACTCGAATTTTTATAGACGGCGACTATAAAAAAGCCCTTAAATTGTATTATAAAACCAAAAAACTAAAAAAATTGAAAAATCATATTATCGTATGCGGATTTGGTCGAAACGGAAAAAAAGCCGTTCAAGATTTAATTGAAATAAACAAAAAAATAGTTGTTATAGATAATGATATAAATTTGCTCCACAGTGATGCCAATGAAACACTTTTAAAATCAAAACTCATAACAGTTATTAAAGGCGATGCTTCTAATGAAGAAATCCTTATTAAAGCAAATATAGAAAATGCTTTTGCCATTCTGACAACTCTGCCGAATGATGCAGAAAACCTGCTGATTATTCTCACGGCAAGAGCTTTAAACAAGAACTTGAAAATTATTTCAAGAGCTTCTGACGAGCATTCTTTCTCCAAACTGAAAAGAGCCGGTGCCGATAATGTTATCATGCCTGATATCGTGGGGGGGGCAAGAATGGCAAAACTGATTACGCAACCCGATATTGTGGAGTTTATTGAGCTTATTATGTTGCGCGAAGGACAAGATGTTAATTTAACGGAAATTCATTGCAATGATTTGGCGGCTTGTTTTGTTGATAATACCATTGCAGATCTGGATATTCGGAAAAAAACCGGAGCCAATATTATAGGCTTGAAATCGGAGGACGGAACATATATATTCAACCCGAAGAGTGATATAAAATTGAAAAATGAAGACAAAGTTTTTGTGCTCGGAACCGTAGAACAAACAGACAAATTACAAGCGCTTTTAGAAAGCGGACATTATTTTGATTAAGATTTTTTCCTTAACGCTGCAAAAAAAACGGACTGTTTTGAACAAAACGCTCATTATACTTACGGGTCCCACGGGAATAGGCAAAACCGAACTAAGCATTGATGCTGCTCGAATGTTTCACACGGAAATAATCTCTTCCGATTCGCGGCAAATATACAAGGAATTGAAAATCGGGGTTGCCAGACCGTCTGACGAAGATTTGCAAAAAGTAAAACACTACATGATTGCAAATAAATCAATCTATGAATATTACAGTGCGGGAAAATATGAACTGGAAGTTTTGGATATTCTGAAAGATGTTTTTGCCCAAAAAGATATTGTTTTTTTGGTCGGCGGCTCCGGAATGTATATTGATGCACTATGCAAAGGCATAGACGCATTCCCCGATGCAGACGCTGCATTAAGAAAAGACCTGACCGAAAAATATGAGCGAGAGGGTATGGAGAGTTTACGTTTTGATGTTCAAAAATTAGACCCCGAGCAATATAAACTTATTGATTTGAATAATGCCAAACGTATGCTTAGGGTGGTGGAAGTATGTATTCAAACAGGGAAAACCTACTCATCATTTTTAACGGCATCAAGCAAAAAGCGAGATTTTAAAATTGTGAAAATAGGACTTGAAAGAGACCGAGAGGAGCTATACCAAAGAATTAACCGCCGTGTTGATATGATGTTTGACGAAGGTTTGCTTGATGAGGCAAGGACTTTTATAAAAGATAAATCGCTTAATTCGCTCAACACCGTAGGATACAAAGAGTTATTCCCCTATTTTGAGGGCATCTATGATTTTGACGAAGCAGTCAGGTTGATAAAAAGAAATTCACGCCGCTATGCCAAACGCCAAATTACTTGGTTTAAACGCGATAAGGATTACAAGTGGTTTCACCCGAAAGATGCGGATAAAATTTTTGAATATATTTCCAAACAAAGCTAATCCGGCTGCGGATTAACTATTGTCTTAACCCGGCATCGAAGATAATAATGCGAGTTAGAGCAATGTGCCTAAACAAAAGTATAAAACTTCTCGGAAAAGGGAAATAATTAATTGATTTAAAACTTACACACTTTGTGGTATCTTGTGGTTAACGGTTGTATGAGTAGTTGGGGGTTTTAAACCTCTAACTTTTCGCTTTGGCACCGACTTTTGTTTTATGTTTATGCTTTTGTTTTCAGCTATTTATAGCCATTATTGTGGATAGTGTTTTATTCAATTTGCCAAGTTTATATTTTGGTTTAATAATTCCACATTAAAACTAATTTTTGCGTTCAATGCTCTAAACACTTTTAAAATGGTTTCAAACCTTGCGTCAGTCAAATTATTCTCAATTTTTGAAATCTGTGCTTTTTTTACTCCGACTAATTCCCCTAATTGGGTTTGGGTCAATTTTCTTTCTTTTCGA
>PDWI01008580.1_pt1 | contig 11997 bp, 11 predicted proteins | sample 1430891 | NCBI WGS metagenome assembly PDWI01 (sample SAMN01162508, study PRJNA174530) | Oral metagenome, whole genome shotgun sequencing project. | biome: Marine environment; feature: Marine mammal; material: Swab sample of the gingival sulcus; isolation source: swab sample of gingival sulcus...
CTTTTTTGTCTCAGGATCCTTAAAGAGGCGTTTGCTTACTTTTCTTCCCTTGATAATGTGTTCTTCAACAATGAGTTCTACGTCCGTATCCTTAACTTCAACATAAAAGGTGTTATCAGGGAGTATTTTGACAATGGGACCTTTCTCGCAAAAACCGAAACATCCTGTTGTGATAACCTGAACATCATCAAGACCTTTTGCCTTGAGCACTTCTTCAAACTTCAGGGCAATGCCGCCGCTATTGGATGCCTTACAACCCGTTCCACCGCAAACGAGTATGTGCATTTTATATTTAGCCATTCTGAAACTCCTTAGCTCTTACTTGTCTGTCACTTCATGATTTACAGGGATAACCCCCTCAACAGCCTCACCTTTTTTTATATACTTGTTGAGTATTTCACCGGCTCTTTGGGGTGTAACATTCCCGAAAACCAATGGGGCTTTTCCCGGTACGCTAACCTCTGCAAGAGGCTCGGCTTCACAATGTCCCAGGCAGCCTGTTTGGAGAACTACCCCGTCAATTCCTTCTTCATCAAACTGGTTTATAAAGAAGTCCATAATGTCTTTGGCACCTGCGGCGATTCCACAGGTGCCCATTCCGACTTTAACCTGGACAAGGTTGTCTATGTTGTCCCCTTTTTCCCTGAGGGCAACCCTGGATTTAAATTCGGAACTCATTTTCTTCAGATCTGCGAGAGATTTTACTTTTGCCATGATGCCCTCCGGTTATGGTTTGTATTCTTTGATAATTTTTTTGACCTGATCTGCTGTAACCCGGCCATAAACCTTCTCTCCAACAAGAACAACCGGTGCAAGGCCACAGGCGCCCACGCACCGTAGACAGTCAAGGGAAAAGAGCCCGTCTTCTGTGGTTTCGCCTACCTTTATTCCCAGCTGCCTGCTGAATTCTTCCACAATGGTGTCTGCTCCCCGGACATAACAGGCTGTTCCAAGGCAGATGGAAATGGGGTGTTTTCCCTTGGGCAGCATTGTAAAAAAGGAGTAAAACGTAACAACGCCATACACCTTGGCTACAGAAATATTCAGCTCGTTGGCAATTACCATTTGAGCTTCCGGTGGTAAATACCCCAATTTTTCCTGGGTTTTGTGAAGAACATTGATGAGCTCGCCTTTATCATTGTTGAAGGATTCACAGATCTCCTGAATATCCCTCAATTGCTGATCATCAATCTTGATCTTTGCTTTTGCCATTTACATAGCCTCCTCTACTATAAACAGAAAACTTAATTCACTCCAATTTTTTTAAGGTTTTTATCAATTATTTTCATCAAATATTTTATGACTCCTGGCGAACCTGGAAATTCATTCTTAAGGGGTTCCTTTTTACTGTCAAAAAAGTAAAAAATCCCGTTTTTTTCATGCCTGTAAATAAGGTTTATATCAGGATAGGAAGCTATCGTTGATGCTAAAACAAAACTTACACTACCCAGGATTGGTCTGTCAATATTATTATGGATAAAAAAAGCACGAATTCTTGTTCCATTGTGAATTTTTGACTCAATTATAAGCCCTCCTCCAGCCTGTTCTGCCGTTTGTTTAAAGAGGGGAATTCCCAGACCTGTTTGTTTTCCGGGTTTTGTTGTTGTAAAGGGATTTAGAGCAGATTTTGCCATTGCCTTTGTCATGCCTGTGCCATTGTCTGTGATTTCCATGATATAGCTGTTTTTTTCCGTATCTTCCTTAATATTAATAACAATTTTTGTTGCTTTTGCCCGGATTGAATTGTGCAGTATATCAAGAATGTGTAAAGATAATTCTTTCATTTTATAATTACCCTTCCGGAAGGCGGAGGTAAGTTTTTTTAATTAAATTAGCCTGTTAAAATAATATTTGAAATTCAAAAGTTTTGTCATCTATGCTCATTTAAAAGTTTAAAAATTTCACCTGAAATTTCAAAGGATTTTTTCCTCGTTCCAAATATGGCAATGTTTTTTTCTTCTGCTTTTTGAATCACTTCCTGTGCCGGGGTAATGCCATTTACAAGAATCAGGGCTGAAAGATTTTTTATGAAGGCCACGGCAATCATATTCCTGTTTGATTGAATGGTAATCAGAAGATCCCCTTTTTGGGAATATCCTAAAACATCACTTGGAAGATCCCCTGTATATGCGTGGGTAATTTCCTTGTCCAGGCTTACGTTTTGTGTAAAAAAATTAAGGTCTAGTGTTTGTGCAAGTTTATGCAAATTCAAGATTTACTCCATTTATTCCGGCTAGGGATTCTTTTGTTTCATACTTCCTCCTGCCTTTCTGACAGTAAAAGGTTTCAGGAATAGAGTCAAGAATGTTTTAGCATTTTGCAGCAATTCTGTTTTTGGAAGGAGTTTTATAATTTTAGATCTGAAACTTGGCTAAAGCAGTTCATTTTCAGGGATAATATATAGGGATAATATATAAAAATACTTTACTCCAAAAACAAAAATCGGAATTCCTGGAAATTTTATAAAATACGATTTTCTGTCAAGGGCTGGAGGGTTCCTTTTTTTAAGAGAATCCCCCTGCTGAAACTATGGCTTTTGTCAAAGGGACAGTATGTTCAATTTTTTCATGACATGTCTTGAAGATTCTTGTCCTGGATTTTCTTTCTTTTGTTTTTTATAAACCTTTGCAAGGTGGTTTATGGTCTGCTCTTTTATTATTTTAGGAGGGCGTTTTTTATCAAATTAAATCTGGGTAGGGGTGTCTTGTAAGGACTTTCTTTTGAGTAATCGGTATAGGGGAAGGCTTTTGGCTCCTTTAGTACAGAATCAATTCCGGCTTTTATGTTTTTCCTTTTAATTGGGAAGGACAAAATTGATAAAAGTTTTCGATTGTTTTTGGGAAAATGGCAATGATGTCCGGTTAATAAAATTAAGGGCAGCTAATTTGGTTAGTTGGATTGTTTTTTCTCTTTGCAGAGATACGGGATTTAATCTTCTTTGTTCAGTTTTTATGTAAACTTCTTTTTGTGAGATTTTATTGAATTTTCTTGTGCGCAGTCATTCTTTTTTATGGAATAGTTTGCTGCAAATATAAGGACATTCGCTTTTTATTAATTGGAATTAATAAATGTTTGCTCCCTTAAGGATCCTGACCTCAGCGCTATAGGAAAAAATGTTTGTATCCTCTGGGCAAGCTTCTTGAGAGATGAAGCAGCAATTCCAATTTTAGATTTTTTAGCAAAGCAATTTTGCATATTAGTTGAACATTAGCTCATTTAATCAGTTTTCATGCTTAAAATTCCAGGATGTATTTAAAAATTAGAATTGCTGGTTGAAAAAGCTCATCTCTTGCAATTTTTAGTGAAAACGTTAAAATAGGGACATGGCAGGAATCTTTCCCACACTGTAAAATGCCCATTCTGCCGGAGAGGGCCAGTCAGCAGGGAAATCCAAAAAACAAGAAAAACGATTCGGAGGAAAAAATGGTAATATTGACACTCAACTGCGGGAGCTCATCGGCTAAATACCAAGTCTACGACTGGGATGAAAAGGAAGTCTTGGGGGTAGGGATTGTAGAGAGAATCGGGCAGAACATATCCAATCTGGAGCATAAACCCCTGAACAAGAATGAATATGAGGCTAAAAGGGCCTGTCCCAGTCACAAGGAAGCGATTGAATGGGTCATTGAAACCATTCTGGACAAGGAGTACGGCTGTGTCAGTGACATTAATGAGATCAAGGCCGTAGGCCACCGGGTTCTTCACGGAGGAGAAAAGGTAAAACAATCCACCTTGGTGGATGAGGAGGCCCTGAAGACCTTTGAATCTCTTATTCCTCTGGGCCCCCTTCATAACCCGGCCAACATTCAGGGTATACGGGCAGCCATGGAAGTTCTGCCTTCTGTGCCCCATTGTGCGGTTATGGATACAGCCTGGCACCAGACCATGCCTGATTTTGTCTATATGTATCCTCTTCCCTATGAATGGTACAAGAAATACAATGTGCGCCGTTACGGTTTTCACGGGACCTCTTATCTCTATACGGCTAAAAGGGCTTCTGTTCTTTTGGGGAAAAAGCCGGCAGAGACCAATGTGATTATATGCCATATAGGCAACGGTGCCTCCATGTGTGCCGTTAAAGACGGAAAGTGCTACGATACCTCCATGGGGGTTACTCCCCTGGAAGGTCTGATGATGGGAACCCGCTGCGGAGATATTGACCCGGCCATCATCCCCTACATGATGCACGAAACGGGTATGACTGCTCCTGAAATGGACACGGCCATGAACAAGAAAAGCGGGGTTTTGGGCATTACGGAAAAATTTGTAGACCGCCGGGATGTGCAGGCCGGTGTGGATAAGGGAGATGAGCGCTGCATCCTTACCCAGGACATGGAAGCTTACAGAATCAAAAAATACATTGGGGCCTATTTTGCCGCTTTGGGCCGGGTGGATGCCATTGTCTTTACCGCCGGTGTAGGAGAAATGAATGCTACTTATAGAAGAAAGTCTGTGGGTGGTCTGGAAGCCATGGGAATTAAGCTGGACGAAGCCAAAAATCAAGCCTCTGTAAGCCGGAACTGTGAAACCTGCATTTCTGCGGATGATTCGGATGTGAAGATTTTTGTTATCCCCACAGATGAAGAGCTGGTTATGACCGAAGATACCTACGCCCTGATGAAAGGAACCTACGATCTTCATACCAATTATACCTACTACTTCCAGAATAAGGATTATGTAAACAAGGCCAGAGAACGGGCTCTGCCTGCCAATTTGCAAAAGAATCCGGCTTTGAAAGACATTATTGCCAAGCCTCTTTAATGGATAGAGAATGAACCGGGAGACTTTTCAGGTAAAATCTTCTCCCTTTATTTTTGAGGGGGAAGATGGTGCCGGTATCCATGCCATGAGCTGGCTCCCTTCCGGGGGGCCTCTTCGGGCAGTTCTTATTATAAATCATGGTATGGCGGAGCATATACACCGTTACCATGATTTTGCCTCTTATCTGGCCCTGCGGGGATTTGCTGTTTATGGAGAGGATCATCGGGGACATGGCAAAACAGCGGCTTATTCCGGCGGAGCCTCGGGGTATTTTGCCCCCCGTGATGGGTGGATGAAGGTTATTTCAGATATCCGCAGCCTTTACAAAAAGGTAAAAAAACTCCATGCAGATTTGCCCTTGTTCATGCTGGGGCACAGCATGGGCTCTTTTCTGACCCGCCATTATATCAGCCTTTATGGTGAGGAGCTGCAGGGGGCTGTTCTGTCTGGAACAGGAAGCCACAGCGCGGTTATGCTGAAACTGGCCTCCCTTGTTGCGGCCTTTGAGATTCTCTTTCAAGGGGATCACCATAAAAGCAAATTACTCAATACATTGAGTTTTGGAGCCTTCAATAAAGCCTTTTCATCCCGGGATGCTACAGGTTTTGAATGGCTTAGCCGGGACCAAAAACAGGTACAGGCCTATGTGGATGATCCTGATTGTGGTTTTATATGCACATCCGGCTTTTATAAGGATTTATTTCATGGCCTTGAAATTGTAAACCATGACCGCTGTTTTGAAGCCTTCCCCGAGGCCCTGCCTCTTTTGATTCTGTCGGGTAGTCAAGATCCTGTAGGCGGCCCTTTGTCAAAGGGTGTGAAAAGGGTGGCAGAATGTTGCAAAGCTTCGGGAATGAAAGAGCTGAAAGTTATTATTAAAGAAGGCCTTCGTCATGAATGCCTTAATGAGAAAGGGCGGGAAGAGATTTTTGAAGAAATCTTTCATTGGTTTGACAGGCATTTATAAGGGAGCTTTACTGGTTGGCAGCAATTCTAATTTTAAGGTTTTGGGCAAACCATTTTTGTATATTGAACCTGAAAATCAGCTCCTTTAGCCAACTTTCAGATCTAAAAGTTATGGAATTCCTTCCAAAATTAAAGTTGCTGCTCTCAACCTGTAAAGCCTTGTATTAAGGTCTGTCAATCTGTTAGAATGAGTAAATTCTTTTTTTCGGAGTCTGATTTTGCGCATAGTATTGGAAAATCTGAAACGCAGTTACGGCCCTTTGCGGGCAGTGGATGATGTGAGCCTTGTTATTCCCTCCAACACGGTTTATGGCATCATAGGCCGCAGCGGTGCCGGGAAATCCACCCTTGTGCGTTTAATCAGCATGTTGGAAAGACCTGATGAGGGAAAGGTGTATTACGGGGAAAAACGGGTGGATAATCTTGCAAAGCAGGAGCTGGTGGCCCAGAGGCACCGTATTGGAATGATCTTTCAGAATTTTAATCTTTTTTCCTCAAGGAATGTGGCCGGAAACATTGCCTATCCTCTGGAAATTCAAAAACGACCCAGGAAGGAAATTACAGGACGGGTAGCAGAACTTCTCAGTCTTGTGGGGCTTTCGGGACGGGAGCAAGATCCAGTGAGTACCCTTTCGGGAGGTCAGATGCAGCGGGTCGCCATTGCCCGGGCCTTGGCGGTTCATCCGGATATCCTTTTTTGTGATGAGGCTACCAGTGCCCTGGATCCCCGGACTACCCGTTCCATTCTGGGTCTTATAAGGGAAATCCAAAAGAAAATGGCCCTTACGGTGGTCATGATTACCCACCAAATGGAAGTTGTTCGGGACGCATGTGAATATGTAGCAGTTCTGGATGAAGGACGGGTCGTGGAAAAAGGGAAGGTGGTGGATTTGTTTTCTAATCCCCAAAGCGAAGTGAGCCGGGATTTTCTGGCCCATCTGAATAGTGAGGTGGGGTCGGCCGGAGAGCTGATTCGTTGGAGTGACGGGGGGCTTTATACCCTCCGTTTCAAGGGGCCACGTACGGATGAACCCATCCTGTCCCATGTAAGCAGAAAAACCGGGGCAGAGTTTAATATCCGTGCCGGAGGTGTTCAAAGTGTGGATGGGCTTCATATTGGAACCATTATTTGTGATATTTCCGGGGATGCTGCGGTCCGGGCTGCTGCGAAGGAAGAGTTGAAAGCCCGGGGGATTGTTGTGGAGGAACGTAAATGAATCACTTATTGCCTCTTGTTCTGGATGCTTCAGGGGAAACCCTGATTATGGTTTTGTTCTCCACCCTCTTTTCCTTTATGCTGGGGCTGCCTTTGGGAATCTTGCTTTGTGTTACAGCCCCTGACCAGCAGGGCGGACTTAGTCCCCATCCCCTTTTGAACAGCATTTTAAGCCGGGTTGTAAACGTTTTGCGCTCTTTTCCTTTTATTATTCTTATGATTCTTCTTTTTCCCCTGTCCAGGCTTATTCTGGGGACATCCATTGGAACCACAGCCGCCATTGTTCCTTTAAGCATTGCTGCCGCTCCCTTTGTGGCCCGTGTTATTGAATCGGCCATAAAAGAGGTGGATCCTGGCGTGGTTCAGGCTGCCAGAGCCATGGGGTCTACCAACAGGCAGATTATATGCAAGGTGCTTCTTCCCGAGGCCATGCCGGCTTTGGTGGCGGGAATGACTTTAACGGTGATCAATCTTATTGGTTATTCTGCCATGGCCGGAGCTATCGGCGGAGGAGGCTTGGGGGATTTGGCTATCCGCTATGGTTTTCAGAGATTCCGGGCGGATGTGATGCTGGCTGCTGTTGTTGTGATTCTGCTGCTGGTTGAAGCGGTTCAGGTGGCAGGAGACCGGATTGTTGCCCGGCTTATGGCCAGGCGCTAGGTTGTTTGGATTTCCATTTGCAGCAAATCTTTTCATATAAAAATATAAATTAAAAATCAAGGAGATTTATATGAAGAAAAAAATAACACTGGTTTTGGTTTTGCTTTTATGCAGTACCTTACTTTTTGCCACAGGGGTTCAGGAGGAGAAGGGGGATAATGTTCTGACCATAGGAGCCACACCGGAACCTCATGCTGCCATGTTGAGTTTGGTTGCTGATGAACTGGCGGCCCAGGGTATTATTCTTGAGGTTATTGAGTTTACTGATTATGTAACCCCCAACGAGGCTCTGGAAAGCGGTGAGCTTGATGGGAACTTTTTCCAGCATCTGCCTTATCTGGAAAGCTTTAATGGAGAACATAATACCCATCTGGTCAGTGCCGGAGGAATTCATGTTGAACCTTTGGCCCTGTATTCAGGGAACTTCAAAGCCCTTGGAGACATTCCCGAGGGGGCTGTCATTGCCATACCCAATGATCCCACCAATGAAGGCCGGGCTCTCCTGCTTTTGCAAAGCGCCGGACTAATTACCCTTAGGCAGGATGCAGGGCTGGAAGCCACTCCTTTTGATATTGCCGGTAATCCAAAGAACCTTAAATTTCAGGAGATTGAAGCGGCCACCCTTCCACGGGTTCTGGAGGATGTGGATGGGGCTGTCATTAACGGCAATTATGCCATTCCCGCCGGGCTTGTGGCTACAAGAGACGGCCTTTTTATTGAAGGTGCCGACAGTCCCTATGTGAATGTTATTGCAGTAAAAAAGGGAAATGAAAATTCTCCGGGGGTGCAGGCTCTGATGAAGGTACTTAAAAGTAAAAACGTCCTTGAATGGGTAAAAGAACGTTATCCCAACGGCGAAGTCCTTCTTGTAGAGTAATTATTATCTCTCTTCCAGGTTTGTTTCATTGGAAACAGCAATGTCGATTTTAGGGTTTTGGACAAACCGTTTTTGCATATTGGACCTGAAAATCAGCTCCTTTAGTCAATTTTCAGGTTTAAAGGTATGAAATCCCGTCCAAAATCAGAATTGCTGCATTGGAAAAATCCTTAATTGAAAAAACAGGAGAGGAGCATTATATTAAAGGCCATGGATGAATATTTTGATACAAATATCCTGGAGCGGACAGAGCACGATCTGAAAGAGCCTGACTTATACAGGATTTTACTGCTGAATGATGATTATACCTCCCAGGATTTTGTGGTAGAGGTGCTGGTTACGGTGTTTCACAAACAGCCAGTGGATGCCACAAGGATTATGATGGATGTTCATAAGAAGGGACGGGGCATGGTGGGGCTGTATCCCCTGGATATTGCATCCACAAAGGTGGCTCAGGTAAAAGAGCGCGCGGCCCGGAGGGAGTTTCCCCTCAAATGTCTTATGGAGAAAGCTTGACAAATGAAAGTCAGCCGGGAGCTTCGGACCATTGTAACCGCCGCTTATGAGGATGCCCGCAGTCAACGGCATGAATACTTTACCCCTGAGCACCTGTTGTTTGCGGCTTTGAATTTTGATAATCCCAGAGAAATGCTGGAAGCCTGCGGGGCAGACCCCGGTGGTATTGCCATGGATTTGGAAGGGTACTTTGAAAAGTACATCCAGAAAGGTGGGAGTGCAGAGCCTATTGAAACCGCGGGGCTTCACAATATTCTGGAACGCAGCATGATTCAGATTAGTTCCGCCGGCAAGGATGTCATCAACGTGGGAGATGTGCTTGTCGCCATCCTTGATGAGCCGGAAAGTTTTGCTGCTTATTATATGCGGAAGGCCGGTGTGGGACGTCTGGAACTGCTTAAAGTGATTTCCCATCCAGATGAAGATTTTGATGAGCCCCGGACAGAGGATGGGGAGGAGGCTTATGAACAGGAGCTGGAAGAAAAAGAGAATTTTGAGTCTGGAAACCGCCGGAAAGGGAAATCCTCACCCTTGGCCCGCTATGCTACAGATTTGACAGCCCTGGCTATTGAGGGAAAACTGGAACCTTTGATTGGCCGGGATGATATTCTGGAGAGGACTATTCAGGTGCTTTCCCGGCGTTTAAAGAATAACCCTCTTCATGTGGGAGACCCGGGGGTGGGGAAAACCGCCATTACCGAAGGGCTCGCCTGGCGTATTGCCCATAAGCAGGTCCCTTCTTTCCTGAGGGATTTCAAGGTCTTTTCTCTGGATATGGGAAGCCTTTTGGCAGGAACCCGCTTCAGGGGGGATTTTGAAAATAGAATCAAGGGGGTTTTAAAGGAGCTGGAGCAACGCAGAAAGGTCATCCTTTTTATTGACGAGATTCACAGCATTGTAGGCGCCGGGGCCGTGTCCGGAGGCAGTATGGATGCGGGAAATCTTCTGAAACCAGCCCTGGCCAAAGGGCAGCTGCACTGTATAGGCAGCACAACCTATGAAGAATTCAAAAAGTATTTTGAAAAAGATCATGCCTTGGCCCGGCGTTTTCAGAAAATTGACATCCCCGAGACAAGTGCGGAAGAGACTTTGGAAATCTTAAAGGGGCTGCAAAAAACCTATGAGGAGCATCATGGTGTACGCTATGGGGATGAGGCTTTGGAAGCCGCAGTCCGGCTTTCGGCTCAGTTCATCAACGAAAAACGGCTTCCTGACAAAGCCATAGACCTGATTGATGAGGCTGGGGCCTGGAAAAGTCTGGACTTTGAAAAAAAGCAGGGTGCAGGAAAGGAGGGCCCGGCTCCCGAGGTCTGGGTTGAAGATATTGAAAAGGTGGTGGCCTCCATTGCCCGGATTCCTGAAAAAAGTGTTTCTGCCGGTGAAACGGAAAGGCTGCGGGATTTGGAAAAGGAAATCGGGAAAAATCTTTATGGGCAGGATGAGGCGGTAAAGGCGGTAGCCAAAGCCATCCGCCGTTCCCGGGCGGGGTTCCGTCAGGAGAATAAGCCTGTGGCATCCTTTCTCTTTGTAGGCCCCACAGGGGTGGGCAAGACCGAACTGGCCAAGCTTCTGGCTGAAAATCTGGGGGTACCTCTCCATCGTATTGACATGAGCGAGTATCAGGAAAAGCATACGGTTTCCAGACTCATTGGTTCACCCCCCGGTTATGTGGGCTATGAAGAAGGAGGGCTTTTGACCGATACCATCCGAAAAACTCCCCATGCGGTTCTTCTTCTGGATGAAATTGAAAAGGCCCATGCCGATGTGTATAACATCCTCCTCCAGATGATGGACTACGCCACCGTAACTGATAATATGGGGCGTAAGGCGGATTTCCGCCATGCGGTGATTATCATGACTTCCAATGCCGGGGCCAGAGATATGGGACGCAGCCGTATCGGCTTCGGGGATCGTGTGGTGAACTCCGAGGCCGTGGATGATGAGGTGAAGCGGATTTTTACTCCTGAATTCCGGAATCGTCTGGACAAAATCATTACCTTTGGGAATCTTCCTGATGATGTGGTCATTGCCATTGTGAAAAAGGAACTGGAGCTTTTCCGCAGGCAGCTTAAGGCTAAAAATGTGAGTCTGGAGGTGTCTGAGGACTGCATTCGCCTTTTGGCGAAGGAGGGCTATTCCCATGAATACGGAGCCAGGAACATTTCCCGCCTTGTTGATGATAAAATCAAAACTTTCTTTGTGGATGAAGTGCTTTTTGGCTCTCTGAGCCAGGGCGGGAAGGCCAGAGCTTTTGTCAGGGAAGGGGCTGTGCATATTGAGGTTGTTTCCGGTGGGTCATGACACCTTTCCCTGGTTGTCTCATGACATGTTTGTTCCCTTTCCTCCTCCCGAAAGCTGGGAAGGGGAGGTCGTGGCTGCCGGAGGGAACCTTTCTCCTGGTCTTTTGATTTCTGCCTATGCTCAGGGAATATTCCCCTGGTTTAACGAAGGGGAGGAAATCCTGTGGTGGAGTCTGGATCCCCGGTTTATCCTGTACCCCCGGAATTTGAAAATAAGTAAATCCATGAGGCGTTTTCTGAAAAAAAAGCCTTTTACCCTGTCTGTGGACGGGGATTTTTCTGCCCTTATCCGGGGGTGCCGCGAAGTAGAGAGACCGGGGCAGGAGGGAACCTGGATTTCTGAGGATATGATTCAGGCTTATAGGGAGCTTCACCGGCTGGGTTACGCCCATTCTGTGGAGGTATGGGACCAGGGAAAACTGGTCGGCGGGCTTTATGGCCTGTCCATGGGAAAGGCTTTTTTTGGAGAATCCATGTTTGCAGCCCGGCCCAATGCTTCAAAGACTGCCCTCATTGCCCTGACTCTTTATCTGGAGCAAAAGGGGTTTACCTTTATTGACTGCCAGCAGCCTACGGCCCATTTGGGAAGCCTGGGGGCTGTGGAAATTCCCCGCCTCCGTTTTTTGGAGGAACTGAATCATGCTTTGGCTGTTCCCAATGTCAGGGGGGACTGGTCTTGCATTTTCGGTGATTTTCCCGAT
>PDWI01011700.1_pt1 | contig 11997 bp, 8 predicted proteins | sample 1430891 | NCBI WGS metagenome assembly PDWI01 (sample SAMN01162508, study PRJNA174530) | Oral metagenome, whole genome shotgun sequencing project. | biome: Marine environment; feature: Marine mammal; material: Swab sample of the gingival sulcus; isolation source: swab sample of gingival sulcus...
AGCCAATGTTACGATTATTGATACATTGTCAGCGCTTTGTAATGCTCACGATACTACGATTTATCTTGACGCAAGCGGTAATTATACTCTTGATCCTTACGATGTTTACTCGGGTTCTGGTGTTTGTCAAGAAGTAGGTGGAGTTACTCTTGTTGTTGAACCGGATACATTTGATTGTGATGATCTAGGTGTCAACGAGGTAGCTATTGTCGTTACTGATGTCATAACCGGAAATATTGATACATGTTATGCGGAGGTTACTGTACTGGATACAATAACTCAATTATGTAATGCTCAAGATATTACATTGATATTGGATGAAAATGGAGACATTACTTTAAATCCTGAAGATTTATATTCAGGTTCAGGTGGTTGTGGCGGTACTCCTAATTTAGATTTGAGCGTTGATCAAGAAGCTTTTGATTGTGAAGATCTAGGAGAAAATGTTGTTCAGTTAATAGTCACTGATAATTCTACGGGAGAGAAAGATACTTGTGAAGCAATAGTTACTATTAAAGATACAATTGCACCTCAATGTCTTGTTATACAAAATGATACTGTGTATTTAGATTCTTTGGGAGCGACTTCCTTAGGTTTTGAAGATATAAATGATGGAAGTTTTGATCCTTGTGGTGTCATTGTAGATACTATTTTGTCCGGTAATGAGTTTGAGTGTTCTGACATTGTTGAAGTACAGACTGTTAGTGTTACATTGACAGACAATTCCGGTAATCAATCTATTTGTCAAACATCAGTAGTTGTTTTAGATACTATAGCTCCTGCTTGTAAGGCAGTAGATACTCTGTATTACTCTTTGGACGACACAGGTATCGCTGTAATAACAGATTCATTAGTTGATGATGGTAGTTATGATGAATGCGGTATTATTATTGGAGGTAGTTCTGTTATTTACTCTTGTAATGACTCGGGAATAGAGCAGCGGTATGTTTTGAGGGTCACAGATCCAAGTGGAAATGAGAGTGAATGTATGGCGTATGTTGTTATTCAAGACATCACTCCTCCTATTATAAAATGTCCGAAAGACACTACCGTATCTTGTTTGGGTGTTCCCGACGGTGATTTAAGCTTGGTATTCGGGTTGCCTATTATAACTGATAACTGTATACAAAGTACTTCGTATAAAGAGACAGATGTTTCTGATATAGATAATTGTGGTTCAGGGTATATAGCAAGAAATTTTGAGGTCTATGATGATAGTGGAAATACAGATTTGTGTACCCAGTTGATAACTGTTGAGGCGGAGCTTGATAATTTTGATGGAGAAGATGATATAACTTGGCCTCAGGATACAGTGATTGTAGATAATTGTGTGTCATTAGATCCTGATTCCATAGGTAGTGTGCCGCAGTTAGATTTGAGTGGTGCAGGTTGCGCGGAAATATTAGCTATTAATGAAGATATTGACGATACTCCGGGAATGAGTTGTAATGATACTATTCAAAGGCATTGGATAGTCGTTGATTCTTGTCAGTATCAAAATGACCCAAATACAGGAGTATATGAATTTACTCAGGTGATAATTATTCACGATACTCAAGCTCCTGTTATTATAGCGCCGGGTGATACTTCTGTGAGTAAGCAAGTTTTAACCTGTGAGCTGAATGAGTATATTGATTTGTATGGTAGTGTGATTGATTGTAATCCTAATGTTGTGGTAACAAATGATTCGCCGTATAGTGATGATCCAAACAGTGCGGATGCTTCGGGTAGTTATCCTAATGGTATATACGAAATAACTATTACTGCCACTGATGAGTGCGGCGGAGTTTCAACATATACCTATACACTTTCTGTATACGTCTATTCTCCCAACTATTGTGTGAAAGTTTCTAAAGAAATCGATGAAGAAAAAAGAGCCGTGGTACATTTGGAAGAAGTTATTAACAGTTCTCTGGAAAATGTTTGTAGTCAATTTTCTTTTTCAAATACGAATCCTAATTTAGATAGTGTTGAGTACAATTGTGATAATGTTGGAGAAAATATTCAGTTTGTATATTACTTTAATCCGTCAGGAGTTGTTTTTGATTCTTGTAAGATGTTAATTAGAGTTACCGATGAGGGTGGAGTTTGTACCGGTGGTACCGGTGGTATTATTGGTAGTATAAACACTGTGTCTGGAGATGCAGTTCAAAATGCCAATGTTTATTTGAGTGGTTTTGAAACCAATAAGGTAAGGACAAATACTGATGGTAAATTTGAGTTTTCTCCTCTAGAAGCTAACCATAAATACACGGTGAGTGTATCTAAGAATAATGATATACTAAATGGAGTCAATACTCTGGATATTATTGCTATACAGAAACATATACTTGCGATTGGTAAAATTACTTCACCGTATACAAAAATAGCGGCAGATGTTAATAACGATAAGAGAATTACAGCGGCAGATGTTTTATATTTGAGGAAGCTTATTTTGGGGGATATTGATGGTTTTGCGAATAATGAAAGTTGGAGATTTATAAGTGCGGAGTATGAATTTGAGAATCCAAGACACCCTCTAAATGAGGAGTTTTCTGAGGAATACGAATTTGTAAATATAAATTCACTATTAAATGCAGATTTTGTAGGTGTGAAGGTCGGTGACGTTAATAATACGGTAGTAGCCAATTCTTTGATGGGAATAATGGAAAGAGAGAGTAGGGTCATTAAGCTTTACTCTGATAATATATCTCTGAATAGCGGTGATTTTGTAGATATTCCAATTAAGGTTGTATCTAAAGAAAAGTTTGCAGGTATACAATTTACAATGAATTTTGATACGCGTTATCTTGAATTTGTAGATATAGAAAGTGGAGAATTGAATGTTTCTAACCAAAACATAGGGGTTAGGCGTATAGAGAGAGGTATTGTTACGTTCTTGTGGCACAGTACTGAAGATGGTGAATTTGACGGTGAAAATGAGCTGTTTAGCTTGAAGTTTAAGGTTAAGGAAAGTGCTGATCTTGAGGATGTGATCAGATTGACTGATGATGTTACACCTAGAGGGGTTTATAATTCTGATGGAAAACAAGGTAGTGTACAATTGTTATTCTTCGATTCTGATAATAGTTTTGTGTTGAATCAAAATGAGCCTAATCCGTGGAATAATAGTACCACATTTACATATGTTTTACCTTCTGACGGTAAGGTGCGTGTTACTATAAATAATGGATTTGGTATCACCTTGTACAAGGAGCAACTTGATGGATATAGGGGTGTTAATGCATTTACAATATCAAAAGAGTTTGCCGATTATACAGGGGTGTTGTTTGTAGATTTTGAATACGAGGGAAGACATATAGTTAAAAGGATGATAAAGCTTAAGTAAATTTGAGCTTACTAAAGAAAAGAGGCTGTCCAAAAAGTTTTGGTAGCCTCTTTTTTTGTTTTGTGTGTTCAAATAAATAATAGCTTATTTATTATTAATACATACTATTGACTAAATTTGCGGCTTTTTTGATTCGGAATGGTTTAGGAAGTTTCATTTAATTTTTTGAAGGAGGTTTTTTAGATTGTTTTTTATTAATAACAAACATTAAATAATAATTATGATATCATTTCTTATTGTAGCCGTTTTTGTTGTGGGCTATACGTTTATTGTTTTAGAGCATCCGTTAAAACTTGATAAGACGGTTCCCACATTGTTAATGGGGGCGATAATGTGGGCTTTATTGTCTGTTGGCTTCAATTTAGGCTTGGTAGATATAGTTGATACTCACGGACATCTTTGGAGTATCTCCGGAGGCGAAGAAGCTCATGAAGGTTTCGTTTCTAACTTAGTTCATCATATGGGAAAGACTTCTGAAATTCTTTTCTTTTTGATGGGAGCTATGACTATTGTTGAGATTATTGATTTGCATTCCGGTTTTGAAGTTTTGAAAGGATATGTGAATACTAAGAGCAAGAAGAGGTTGCTCTGGATTATAGGTGTTTTAGCTTTCTTTTTATCTGCGGTTATAGATAACCTTACTGCGACTATTGTACTTGTTACATTGATGAGGAAGTTGGTGCACTCAAAAAAAGAAAGAATGTGGTATGTCGCATTGATAGTCATCGCTGCCAATGCAGGAGGCGCTTGGTCTCCAATAGGTGATGTTACCACTACGATGTTGTGGATAGGCAATAAGACCTCTGCCGGAAATCTTGTATTGGAGCTTTTGGTACCTTCTCTAATGACCTTTGTCGTTCCGTTTTTTGCTGCCACGCTTCTGCCCGTATTTAAGGGTGATATAGAGGTTGATGAGAGCAAAGTCGAGAGTAATAAGCTCAAGAGTAGTAAGTTTATGTTGTTTTTGGGCTTGGGTATGATAATATTCGTCCCATTTTTCAAAACTATTACCCACCTTCCTCCATATTTAGGAATGATGTTTAGTTTGGGGATAGTGTGGTTGGTTTCAGAGTATATTCACCCCGAGGAAAATTTCGACAAAAAGAACAGACATTTATATTCAGGTCTTAGAGCACTTTCTCGAATAGAATTGTCAAGTATATTGTTTTTCTTAGGAATACTTTTGGCTGTGGCATCAATCGAAACTCTGGCAACTCAGAATATGGGGACATTGAAATATATGGCTACAATGCTACAACAATCAGTTCCTAACCAATACATAGTTGTGAGTATACTTGGTGTGCTGTCGGCTATAATAGATAATGTGCCTTTAGTCGCAGCTACAATGGGGATGTATGATTATCCAACCGACCATTCAATATGGCACTTTATCGCTTATGCTGCCGGTACAGGTGGAAGTATGTTGATTATAGGTTCTGCTGCCGGTGTGGCAGCTATGGGAATGGAAAAAATAGATTTTATATGGTACTTTAAGAAAATAACTTGGTTGGCTTTATTGGGATATGTAGCAGGTATAATTGTATTTTTAGGGTGGTCTAGCTTATTTCATTAGGATATATACTTATTGAACTTTATAAACAATAAAAGGCGGTCTTGAAAAAGACCGCCTTTTTTAATCTCTTGAACAAATGAACTTAATAAACCAAAAAAAAAGAACGAATATATATTTATAACTCAATTAACTCAAACTAATTCTATGCTCTTTTTGATTCGCTAATAATAAGCTGCACGAACGAAATGCAACTTATTATTAACAAATTATAATCCCATGAACATATCTAGAAAAATAAGTGCCAATTTCTTTAAACCGGCTTGTTTTATCTTTCATAATGCAATATTACGACAAGCCTTTAGTTTCAACAAATACAAAAAAACACCCTTGTAATATATAAAAAATTATAATATGTTTTTTGTGGTGGTGTTATTATTTTTTTAATCAGTGTTTTATGTTTTTGTGTTTTCTGTTTTTACTGTGTGTTTGTGCTTTTTGGTGTGTGGCGATGTGTATTTTGGGTATGTAAAATAATTAATAAAAATTATAAAAAAAGTGAAATTATTACAAAAAAACACATTTTATGTGAAAATACAATACAATAATTAATCTTATTTAACTACTATTTTTCTCTTACAAAGTGCCTTGCCTTTTTCATTATCTGTTATTATTAGAAAATGTATTCCTGTACAATTTGAGACAATGGGGATAAATAATTTACTTCTATAGTTACTTATATCTTTATTGTAAATGGTTTCTCCGATTGGATTGTATATACTCAAATTAATATTCGTTCCCGTTTCGTAATCAATTTCGACTGATAAATCTTTGCCATTAGTAATTATCGTCGGGTAATTCAATATATTTACTGTAGACTTTGTACTTATAGAAATAACATTGCTATAATCAATTGCTCCCTCTACACTGATAAGTTTCAATCTGTAATAATTAATTCCTAAATTAGGATATTTGTCAATAAAGAAATTATTATCTTTTTGAGATATTGATAATTCATTCCATAAGATACCGTCTTTACTTCGTTCTATGATTATTTTGTCTTGTGCTGTATTTTCTACTTTATAATCTATCTTTATATGATTGTTATTTATCGTTTTTCCGGTGAAAGAAATTATTTTCATCGGTAAACCAACTGACGAATTTATTGCATCATAAATGTCTATTCTCCCGTATCCATAGGTGTTATTAGGGACTTCCGTTCCGGCAACACCTCCACAGGATTGGTCGGTATCGAGGTAAACTGCATTTTGTTCCAGTATGTCTTCAATTTGGTTAGGCTTTCCTTTTAAATCCGGTCTGGCTTGTATCAATAGTGCTACGGCACCCGCCACGTGAGGACCTGCCATGCTTGTTCCATTTAAACTGCCATAACTTGAATCACTGTCTTTTGTGCTTGAGTAAACAGCTACTCCGGGCGCGGAAATATTTGGTTTTATTATGGGAGTTCCATAACCATTTGTAGGACCTCTACTGCTAAATCCAGCTATCGTATCATTTATATTTGTTGCTCCCACATCAAAACTTGCTTCAAAGAAGTTAGGGGGACTTGAAATGGAGGAACAAGATGAACCTGAATTTCCGGCAGAAACCACAACCATAATTCCCGCAGTTTTAAGATTATTAACGGCTGTTTCCATTGTTGCAAAATTATTGCTGTTGCATCCCTCGTCAGCCGGACAATGCCAAGAATTATTTATCACGTCAGGAGCTTTACTTGGGTCTGCATTCTGATTACTAAGGTCAGTTGGGGCTAAAAACCACTCAAAACACTCAATATAAGTAGCAGGGGTACCATATCCTCTTTCCATATTTCTACATCCTATCCATTTCGCTCCCGGTGCCACCCCGATACCGTTATTCCCCACCATTGTGCCCATAGTGTGAGTACCGTGTCTGTTATCGTCACAAGGTACTGTTGTGGATAAACCGCAAGGATTATTTCCTGAATTGTGAGAGTCTATTTGGTGTATTGCATCGTGCCAAGAGTAATTGTGGTCGGCTTGGTTTCCATCCCAGCCTCTATACTTTTCTTTTATAGCTTCGTGTGTCCATCTGTATCCAGTATCTTGTCCCCCAATTACCACTCCCGTACCGGTGTATCCTTGTGCCCATACTTCGGGGGCACCTATTTTTTCTATGCCCCAGGTTATTTCTCTAGGCTCCGCACTATTGTCTACAATTTCTCTTTCTTTTTTTATTTTTGGATTTGGCGATATACTTTCAACATCTTCCATTTTTGCTATGTGTGCCATATTTGAGTAATCACTCTTTACCAAGATGGCATTTACTATTATGTATGATTTGTAATTTATATTATTTGTCTCCAAAAAATCGACTACTTTTTTCTGACTTTTTTTATTGAAATTTTTCAATGTATTGTAGACGTAAGCTCCTTTTTCCTCTTTAGTTGTAAAAGTATTGGCTAGAGATAAATCAGCTTTATTTTTTAACGTAACAAAATAATCTGTTTGATTGTGTTTTGAAAATTGGAGAAAGACTTTGGGGTCAACTTTGAGCTTCCATCTTTCATTAGATTGTGAAAACAAAAAAGTGGGCACAACAAACATAAACACAAGTAAAATCTTTCTCATGGTTAATATATTTTTAATTACGTTGCCAATTAAGCAACAGAGCCATATCTTTAATTGAGATGGCTACAGTGGTGCTTAAGAGCGAAATTTATGTAAGTCAATATAACTTTCTTAGCTTCTTCTTGAGCTTTCTCCTACAAAAGAATCTTCTTTATATTTGAACAGAACATTGAATGTAGTAAGACTTCCGTATATTCTGGTTATATATTGTTGAAGATTTACTTTTTCTTCTTCTGTCAGGTTACTGCTATTAATTCTTTGTTCTATAATTCTCAGTCTGTCTCGTATCATTACAATTTTGTGGAAAAAGGTATCCATATCTATTTCCTTTTCTTTGAGGCTTTCATCTCCGGGTTTTAGTATGACAACACCTCCATCCCATTTACCTGAATATGGAACTTCTTCGGTTATATCGCTCCATTTTCTCAATATTTTGACCAAAGAATTTTCAAATTTATTGAAAGATGATATTTCATCTTCTTCTATTGCTTCTATAATATCCCAGGCAGTATAATTTTTTCCAATGGATTTGATACCGTGTTCTATGAATACAACTTTGTACGCAGCAGTTTCGATTCCGACAATCACACCGCTGCCGTAAGCAGGATGCTTTACTCTCGAACCAACACCAAGAATTTTGATACTACTCATAAATCATATATTTTAAAAAAAAGGACAATGTTATTTTAGTTTTTTGCTAAAATTTTTGTTGATAATCTTTGAAATATCTAAAGCATATTTCTTTCTCTCGGGAGTGCTGAGTCCCGCGTTGAAATATATTGAAAAGACATAATCGGAATTATATTTCCAAAAAATTCTTTTGAGATTCTCGTTGTAAGCTGCAAGATCGTCAAATCCGGTTAATTTCTCGTATTTGTATGGTTTCCCTCCTGCTGGATATCCCATATCTCCGTTCTCAATTTTAGAATCAATAAATGATTTTCCAAAATCTTGAATCTCTTCCGGCAACGGATTGGATTGTACTGAAATATGAATTTTGCTTCCGCCTTCCCAAGCAATTCCACAAATTTTGGAATATTGTCCCGAATTGTTATTAGAAAAGCTGATAGAATTTTTATCAACCCCTAATATCTTTGATAAGTCTTCAAGGCTTATTAAAGCACAAGGATTGACAAGTTTACTTTCTTTTTGTAAATTATTTTGTTGAACATTAGCTTTCTTTTCAGTCTTTTTTTCTTGCTTTGGCGTGATTGCAGTATTTGAATCTGCATCTTTCATCTCAGTGTCATTTTTACAGGAAAATACTAGTAAAGCGCTTAGTAATAAAAGGATTATCTTTTTCATGTCTACAATGAATTTATTCAAAATAATTAAAGAAACAAATGTAAGAACATCTCAAACTTAACGACATTTATCTGACTTATATTGAGTGTTCCCTTATAATGTTTTACAAATGTACAAAATTATTGTCACAATACAACCTGTATTTGTTACAAATTTTCAAAGCTTTTTAAATGAGCATAGAGCATTTGAGTTGGTAATCCAACGATATTCGTATAGGATCCTTTTATTTCAGAAATCTTTGTCAAACCAATCCAATCTTGAATACCATAGGCTCCGGCTTTGTCCAATACCGCAAAATTATTTGTATAGTAATCTAATTCATCAGTTGTTATCTCTTCCACGAAAACTTTTGATGTACACGAAAAAGTTGTGTCTTTATTGATATTTCCAAGACATACTCCTGTCACTACCGAATGCCATTTATTTCCCAAACTACTTATTATTTTTTTTGCGTCATCAATGTCCTTTGGTTTCCCCAATATATGGCAGTCATCAATAACGATTGTATCTGCAGTTATCAATATTTCATTTTCGTTTTTTAAAAACTTTTTAGCGGAATCGAATTTCTTTTTACTGATGTATTCTGCCACTTGCTCCGATTCGATATCCGGCGGATAGCTTTCGTCGATATCCAAGCTGACGGTCTTGAATTTTATTCCCATTTCGCTCAACAGCTCTTTGCGTCTTGCAGATCCGGAGGCTAAAATAAATTTGTAATTATCAAATAAAGACATAAGCAATTATATAACTTCTTATAGAAACCTTTGAATAACCCAAAATATGAGGCGAGTTTGAGGCTAGAGAAAATTTTAACCCACAGCAACCTTATGGTTGTGAGGACTTAAAATTTTTGCTTATATGTAAAAAAATAAAATTAAAATGCCACATAGCATATATATCTTGAGCATACTACTCAAATTGCCGTAATCTTTTTTTTCACCTGCTTTATAAATCAAAACTGAGATATAAATCAGAAAAGGAATCAACAAAGTTAAAATGTATGTTTTTAGATATAGTTTGTCTGTATTTATAGGTAAAAAAATCCAACTGAACAACGACATTAAAGAGACAAAGGATAGTATATAAGACATTATTTTGGATTGTTGAATACCGTAAATTATTGGAATGGTAGTAGCTCCTTGTACTTTATCACCCTCCATATCTTCAATATCCTTTATCAATTCTCTTAACAATGATGTTAAAAATGAAAAAATAGCTAACCCTATTGTCACAGTCACTATAACCCGGTAATCATTCCGTGATGTATACTGTAATTTTTCAAATGTATTCCATTCGAAAAACAACAGTATTACCATTACACCTGCGCTAAAAGCAGAAACCAATATGTTGCCCCAAAAGGCAGTTTTTTTTAGGTATTTTGAATATAGATACAGAAAATATACCGCTAAAAAGTACAGTGCCATAAAGGGTAACTTAGAAATTTTTATCGCTATATAAAGAGCAATAACAAAGCCTAAAATCACCGTAAACATATAAAACAAATAAGCATTTTTTACACTTAAGCTGTTTCCAATATACCATTTTTTTGGTTTGTTGAGTTTATCTATTTCCCTGTCAAATATGTCGTTTATAATATTTCCTCCGGATGTAATAAGCACTGTAACCAATATAAATAAAGGAAAAATATTATAATCTAAAGTGGGGGTTATTTCGTGTTTTGCTAATCTTGGAAGTATTATGCCATAGTAAAACAGAGATTGTACCAAAGCTACGATCACTATATTTTTTATTCTTAGTATTTTTATATAAGGCATCATTTTTTGTGCAATGTCTTATCAATTAAGGATTTTACAATACCCTCTTTTTAAGTCATTACGATATTGGAGTGCTTATACCGAAGTTAGCCACATATTTTGCGAAGCCAATATTTTTTCGATTATTTCCCTAACGCATCCCTTACCACCGTCAAAATTAGAAATGTATTGGCATACTTCCAAAACTTCGTGGCAGGCATCTCTTGGGCACACTGAAAGGAATACATTCTTGAGTACTTCCAAGTCCAGTATATCATCCCCCATATACAGCACGGTGTCGGGGTCTATGTTATTTTTTTCTAAGTATTCCAAAAATTTGTCGTACTTGTTCTCTACCGATAAAAATACATCTTCAATGCCCAACATATTGAACCTCTTTTTAACCCCAAGAGAATTTCCGGCAGTAATAATGGCGATGTTAAAACCCAAATCCAGTGCTCTTTTTACTGCAAAGCCGTCTCTTGTATTCATTTGTCTGAGTAAGTTACCGTCTTCTGTTACAATTATTGATCCGTCGGTAAATACCCCATCGACATCAAAAATTAAAGTTCTGATTTTTTGTATTTTTTCGTGAACGTTCATAATGTGTATAATATATAGTTCGGGAGCGAAGATAGCAAAGTAATGTCAAATAGGCTGCAACATTAGCAATAAATTTACGGGTTAAACCACCTAAAGCAAAAGAAAGGGGGGAACCATAAGTAAAATTCCTCATTAGAGTCAAATACCTTTTTTCCGAAATTGGTAACTTCTGCTAACTCTATTATTTTTTCGATGTGTATTTTTTGCTCTTTGTCAACCATGATTATGTTTGCCCACGAATACAAGACATTTGTCTTTAAAATCAAAGTTCAGAAAGGATTTTTTACAATCTCTTCAATTTTTTAGCGTCTTCTAAAACATCTCCAATTGATAAAACTTTTGAAAGTCCTTTTAATCTCATTTTGTTTCATAAAATCTTTCGAAATCAAGATTGGTAAAAATAGTTATACCAAACATCAATTCAAATGTATTTTATCAATCTTGATTTTGCTCAATTTTTTTTCAGAACAATGAGCTTCAATTCAACAGTATTTCTTTTCTATTAAACGATTGATTATTTTTAATAATAAAATGGTTAAAATCTATTGAATTTACATATTGCGTAAAGTCCTCCAGTTCTTTGTAATTAAATCTCAACAGTATATTGCCAAACTCAAGCACCACCCTGTCGTGCCTTGGACAATATAGTATTTGACCATTTTGAGTACAGCTGATTAACATCATGATTTATCGCAAAATTTATGATATCTATATATAGTCTCGTTCTTGCCTTTTTCTTCTGTTCTTTGTGAGTATAATAACCGTAAGTACTATAAATACAACTAACATCAATGAAATTTCAACATAATACTTACTTGGCTCTACCCATATTTCTTTAAGGACATTCCATCTACCCATGATTTCTACAAAATTCCAAAATATTAT
>PDWI01008582.1_pt1 | contig 11996 bp, 10 predicted proteins | sample 1430891 | NCBI WGS metagenome assembly PDWI01 (sample SAMN01162508, study PRJNA174530) | Oral metagenome, whole genome shotgun sequencing project. | biome: Marine environment; feature: Marine mammal; material: Swab sample of the gingival sulcus; isolation source: swab sample of gingival sulcus...
TGGTGGAGAAGTACAAAGAATTATGAAAATGGTTGATTCAGTTCTTTTACTTGTTGATGCCTTTGAAGGACCTATGCCACAAACTAAATATGTTTTGAAAAAAGCATTGGAGCAAGGACATAGACCTATTGTTGTTGTGAATAAAGTTGATAAACCAAATGCTAGACCAGAAGATGTTTTATATATGGTTTATGAATTATTTATTGAGCTTAATGCAAATGAATATCAACTAGAATTTCCTGTAATTTACGCTTCAGGTAAAAGTGGTTTTGCAAAAAAAGAACTAAGTGATGATAAAAATAATATGGAAGATTTGTTTGAGAGTATCTTAGAACATGTTGCAGATCCAGAGGGGGATATAGAAAAACCAACTCAATTTTTAATTACTAATATCGCTTATGACAATTATGTAGGAAAATTAGCAGTCGGAAGGATTCATAACGGAAAATTGAAAAGAAATCAAGAAGTTATGTTGATAAAGAGAGATGGAAAACAAGTAAAAGGAAAAGTTTCAGTAATTTATGGATATGAAGGCTTAAAAAGAGTTGAGATTGATGAGGCACAGGTTGGAGATATAATTTGTGTGGCAGGAATAGAAAATATAGATATTGGAGAGACTTTAGCAGATGTAAATGAGCCAATGGCTTTGCCTTTAATAGATATAGATGAGCCAACTCTTGCTATGACTTTTATGGTAAACGATTCTCCATTTGTAGGTAAAGATGGAAAGTTTGTAACATCAAGACATATTTGGGATAGACTACAAAAAGAAGTTCAAACTAATGTTAGTATGAGAGTTGAGGCAACTGATACTCCTGATGCTTTTGTTGTAAAAGGAAGAGGGGAGCTACAACTTTCAATTTTACTTGAAAATATGAGAAGAGAAGGTTTTGAGATACAAGTTTCTAAACCAAGAGTTTTATTTAAAGAGGATGAACACGGTAAAAAATTAGAGCCAATTGAGATGGCTTTAATAGATGTAGATGACAGTTACACTGGTGTTGTTATAGAAAAAATGGGTGTGAGAAAAGCAGAAATGGTTGGAATGAATCCAGGACAAGATGGTTATACAAGGCTTGAGTTTAAAGTTCCAGCAAGAGGTTTGATTGGATTTAGAAATGAATTCTTAACTGACACTAAAGGAACAGGAATTTTAAATCATTCATTTTTTGATTTCGAAGAATTTAAAGGAGAAATTCCGACAAGAAATAGAGGGGTTCTTATTGCAACGGAATCAGGAGTGACGGTTCCTTATGCTCTTAATAATTTACAAGACAGAGGAACATTATTTTTAGATCCAGGAATTCCAGTTTATGAGGGAATGATAGTTGGAGAACACAACAGAGAAAATGATTTAGTTGTAAATGTATGTAAAACTAAAAAATTAACTAACATGAGAGCTGCAGGTTCTGATGATGCAGTTAAGTTAGCTACACCTAGAAAATTTACTTTGGAACAAGCACTTGATTATATTGCAGAAGATGAGCTTGTGGAGGTTACTCCACTTAATATAAGATTAAGAAAGAAAGTTCTTACTGAAGGTGGAAGAAGAAAGAATTGGAACAGTAAATAGTTTTACTTTTTTAAAGGGCAAAAAAGTAAACCAAAATCCCTTACGAGCCCAAAATTTCTTTAAGTGTAAAAAACTCTAATTCGTTAAGAGAAACTTGCAAACTCGCTACGCTCGGACACGCAAGATTTCTCTAAAACTCATTACAAGTTTTTACTGAGAAATTTTAAAGGCTCTTAGAAATTTTAGTTTTATTTCTTGGGACTTGTGGGGGGCGAAGCCTCCATGAGAAAGACGAGCAGAGCGTAAGCTCGGGCGAGCCAAATAATTTTTATTTAATTAAAAGTTTAGGAGTAAAAAATAAAAAATGAAAAAAGCTTTTCAAGATTTAAGCAATACAACTAAAAAAATAAAATATGAACCTTTTTCTTTAATTTATGTTTTCTGGTTAAATCTTTTAACTTTTTCTGGAGGCTTTTTAAATACATTGGGAATAATTGTATTTGGAGATTCGATTTCTCATTTCTCTGGAAATGTTTCAAGGATTGCAATAGAGTATGAAAATTTTAATTTTCTTCATGCTAAAATGATTATTTGCTTGTTGTTATTTTATTTCTTAGGAAATATTTTTTCTGGAATGATAGTGAAATCACAAGAATTTTCTTTTAAAAATAGATATGGAGTAATTTTGATGTTAATAGGAGCAACGATATATTTTTTAGGAATGTTTTTTCCAGAGAAAATTTTTAAATACTCTTTGCCATTATTATTAGGAATGCAAAATGGATTATTTATTTCTTATAGAGGAACCGTAGTTAGAACAACACATATTACAGGCAATTTAACTGATGCAGGGGTTTATTTAGGAAGAGCTTTAAGAGGAGAAAGACAAGATAGCTGGAAAATTTTATTCTATTTTTTGAATATATTCGTTTTCTTTTTAGGAAGCTTTTTAGGAATAAAGTTTTTTAATAAAATTGGAATGAATGCTTTTAATCTTGTGACAGTTATTTACATAACAATTGGTTTAATATATTTTATATTAAAAAAATATTATTTAATACAAAATAAAAGTTAAATTAGAAAACAGTATTTACTGTTTTCTTTTTTATATAAAGAAGTTATAAAGAAGATTTATATTTTACAGCTAATAAAAAATTCCAAAGTGGTACTAAGAACAAATAAAAACCAAAAAGTCCAGCTGTTTTATCAACTTCAATTGCATCAAAAGGTACAGCCATAGCGATAGACCAAGGGATAAGCCCTGCAAGTAAGACTACTGTGTTTTCTAAGGCTATTGCTCTTTCTTGTTTTGGCATAAGATTTTCACAAAGTTGATTTGTTAAAATAATTCCTAAACTTTGATTACAAGCTATTGCAGATGAAATAAAAGCGGTAACTAAAATTGCTCCGAAAGAAGTTATTTTGTTTGCTAGGATATAAATATATTTTTTTAAACTATCAAGCATTTTAGTTTCTTCAAAAATTCCAGAATATGATGAGGAAATTCCAACGATTAGAGAAACATTTACCATAGATAATACTCCTCCACCTTTCATCATAGAATTTAAACTTTCTATGTCAGATTCATAGCCATAAATACAATAATGAATTAAAGTTAAAAAATTTTCTTTTTGAAAAACAAGAGCTGTAAGAAATGCAGCAAATACACTTGCAAACATAGTAATTTTTACATTTATTTTTAAAAGTGAAAGAAAAATAATTAAAAGAGCTGGTAAAATTATTATGAAATTTAAATTATAATTTTCTTTAAATAAGTCAATAATTTCAATGTTGTTTGATTGATTAGAAGAAAAAAATCCTAATAATAGATAAATAAAGCAAGTTATAAAAAATGGAATGATGGAAGTTTTAATCATTTTTTTAATATTTGTATATAAATTTGTATCTGTGACTTCACAAACTAAGTGAGCACTTGTTGCCATTGGGGAACATCTATCCCCAAAATAAATACCACTCAATATTGCACCTGCTACATAAAATTCATTTATTTGCATTGCTCTTGCAATTGTAATACAAATAACTCCCATCGTAGCTGATGTTCCTAGTGCAGAACCAATTAGAGTAGCAAGAGTGGCACATAAGATAAAAGATAAGAGTATGAAGGTAGAAGGGATAATAAATTTAGAACCAGCATAAATTATAAAAGCTATTGTTCCAGAAGCTCTCCAAAGAGCAGTTATCAATCCTACCAAAATAAAAATAATAATAATATTCTTTACTTTTAGAGAACTTTTTATAGAAATTTTAAATAATTTTTTAATATCATAGCCAAAGTAAAAACCATAAAGCATAAAAAGAAAATATCCACTTATCAAAGCATAGATAACAGAATATTTTAAAATTATACACAAAAGTAAAGATATAGCGAATAAAATTATTGTTAAAATTCCAGCCAAAACACTCACCTTTTTAAATAATTTTTTATTTAATTATATTATATAATTTTGTCTAAAACAATATATTTTTTTTAATCATTTTGTGATAGAATTAGTTTGAAAATAAAAAATTGGAGGATTTTCTATGCAAATAATTTATGGGGTATTATTATGTGTTTTTATATCTTTACCTGCAACTTATTTTGGGAAAATATTTCCAATTATAGGTGCGCCTGTAATTGCAATATTTATAGGAATGATATTGATGCCTTTTGCAAAAAAATATAAATTTTTAGATAGTAGTTTGAAATTTACAAGTAAAAAAATTTTACAAATGGCAGTTGTTTTGTTAGGTTTTTCTTTAAGTTTAAGTGTAATTTTAAAAAGTGGGATGGAATCTTTGCCAATAATAATTAGTACAATATCAATTGCCTTAATAAGTGCTTTTTATTTACAGAGACTTTTTAAAATAGATGTGAATACGGCAACTTTAATAGGAGTGGGTTCATCAATTTGTGGCGGTTCTGCAATAGCTGCAACAGCACCTGTAATAGAGGCGACAGATGATGAGGTTGCAAAATCTATATCAGTTATATTTTTATTTAATGTACTAGCAGCACTTATATTTCCGACACTTGGAAAAACAATTGGAATGTCAGATTTTGGTTTTGGAGTTTTTGCTGGAACTGCAATAAATGATACTTCATCTGTTACTGCTGCTGCAAGTATATGGGATAGTTTATATAATACAAATACACTAGAAATTGCAACGGTTATAAAATTAACTAGAACTTTAGCTATTATTCCGATAGTTTTGTGTATTTCTATCTATAGAGAAAAAAAATTAACTAAAAATAATGATGAAAAAAATAAAAAAATTTCAGTAGTAAAGTTAGTTCCTAAGTTTTTAATCTTATTTTTATTAGCTTCACTTGTTGCAACTCTTATAAATTTACCAAAAGAATTTGTACACAACACAAAATTTTTAAGTAAATTTTTTATAACTATGGCAATGGCTTCAATAGGATTAAAAACTAATATTGTAAATTTAATAAGAACAGGTGGGAAAGCAATTTTATTAGGTTTTATTTGCTGGACTTTAATTATATTTACAAGTTTGGGGATGCAATTTGTTTTAAATTTCATATAAAAAAACAGAGTTTTTACGGTTAAAGAAATTTTGGGTTCGTAAGGGCTTTTGGTTTACTTTTTTGCCAGTAAAAAAGTAAGAGTTAATATTTTAAAGGGAAAATATAAATTTTCCTTTTTTTTTAAAATCTATTTTATTTTTTCATATGCTTCTTTAAATTCTTCCATACTTATATTATATTTATTAAGTTTTGATAGAAATTGTTTTCCGTTAGAATAACCAATTCCTAATTCCGCTCCCAATTTTTCTCTCAGCTCAAAAGAATTTTCTTTTCCTATTAAACCATAATCCATTAAGAAGCTAGAATTAAAAGTCGTAATTTTATTTTCGTTCAATTCAAAATTACATTTTGCATTTTCTAATGCCTTTATAATATCTTCCGGTGAAGCATTTTCAATTCCAATATCTCCATCTTTTAAAGAATTTTTTCTCGGAACATAAGCATTTTTAGCAAGAGGAAAATTTTCATTTAAAAATCTTCTAATTTGTTCTCCGGCATAATCAGGATCTGTTAATATAATAAGTCCTTTTTTTTCGTATGGAATTTTTAAAAGTTCAACAGTTCTATTTTTTCTAACTGCATGTCCATTCACTTGGAAAACTTCTGCATCAACAGCTCTTTTTACTGCTGAAATATCATCTTTTCCTTCAACTACTATAATTTCTTTTATTTTTTTCATATTAAATAAGACTCCCTTTTCTCCAATATAAAATTAAAATTGTGCATTATTTGGAGTTCTTGGGAAAGAAATTACATCTCTTATGTTTTGCATACCAGTTAGATACATCATCATTCTTTCAAATCCAAGTCCGTAACCAGAATGAGGGAAAGAACCATATTTTCTTAGATCTAAATAGAAACTATAATCTTCTTCTTTTAATCCACCTTCACGCATTCTATCTAAAAGTAATTCATAGTTATCTTCTCTTTGAGAACCACCAATAATTTCTCCGATTCCTGGAGCTAATAAGTCCATTGCTCTAACAGTTTTGTTATCTTCATTAAGTTTCATATAAAAAGCCTTAATTTCTTTTGGATAATCTGTAACAAACACTGGTTTTTTGAAGTATTCTTCAGCTAAAAATCTTTCATGTTCACTTTGTAAATCTATTCCCCATTTAACAGGAAATTCAAATTTTTTCTTAGCTTTTTCTAAAATTTCTATTGCTTCTGTATAAGTTACTCTAGCAAAATCGTTTTCTAAAACGTTATTTAATTTTGCAAAAAGACCTTTTTCTATAAATGAGTTAAAAAATTCCATTTCTTCTGGACAATTTTCCATAACATATTTGATTATGTATTTAATCATTGCTTCTGCAAGTTCCATATTAGCACCCAAATCTGCAAATGCAATTTCAGGCTCTATCATCCAAAATTCAGAAGCATGTCTTGCTGTGTTTGAGTATTCTGCTCTAAAAGTAGGTCCAAAAGTATAAACATTTTTAAATGCAGCACAGTAAGTTTCAACATTTAGTTGCCCACTAACAGTTAGATTAGTTTCTTTCCCAAAAAAGTCTTTTGAAGTATCAATATCTCCATTTTCTTTTTTAGGAATATTATTTAAGTCTAATGTTGTAACTCTAAACATTTCTCCAGCTCCTTCTGCATCAGAACCAGTTATAATTGGAGTGTGAACATAGACAAAATTATTTTCTTGGAAAAATTTATGTATAGCATAAGCAAGAACAGAACGAACTCTAAATACAGCTGAAAAAGTGTTAGTTCTTGGTCTTAGATGTGCTATTGTTCTTAAATATTCGAAAGAATGTCTTTTATTTTGTAAAGGATATGCTAAATCAGCTTTTTGATAGATTTCAATATTTTTAGCTTTAACTTCTAAATCTTGTCCTTTACCTTCTGACTTTACTAATTTTCCTTTTACTTTTATTGTAGAAGAAATAGAAAGTCTTGAAATATCATCAAAATTTTCTAAATTATCTTCAAAAACTATTTGAAGTCCTTTAAAAAAAGAACCATCATTTAATTCAATGAAACCAAATTTTTTCTGATCTCTAATTTTTTTTACCCAACCAAAAAGTTCAACTTCTTGCTCTAAAAATTTTTCTTGTTCTCTAAAAATTTCTTTTACACTTATCTTCATAAAGCCTCCTAATTTATTTTTACATCTTCTTTTTTATCAACTATTTCAATGTTATCTAGATGTCCTCTGACTTGTTTTTTAAAATTTTCTAAATATAATTTTCTAAATATATCTCTATCCTCTTTTTCAGAGGCAGAAAGGTCTCTTTCTTTACTAAGTCTAGCATAAAAATTAACTTTTTTTATTATTTCCTCCATACTATATTTTTTTTTAATTTCCATAAAAACACCACCATAATAATTTACGTTTAATGAATATATTTTTTAGATTTAATTATAGCACTCCCCGATTATCTTGTCAAAAATTAAGATTAAGAATATATTCAGAAAAAATTTTTAAAGTTTTAATCTTTTAAAGTTTCTTTATTTACTCTTAAAACTAAAGCCATTGCAATACTTAAAGTTAAAAGAGAAGAACCACCAGAACTTATAAAAGGTAGAGGAATACCAAAAACTGGAAGTAATCCTATTGCGACTCCAATATTTATAATAACTTGTGAAATAAAATATCCACCTATACCTGCTACTAAATATTTTCCAAAATATGATGTCGATTTTTCTGCAATATTCATAATGAGAATAAAAAGAATTAAAAAAGTTGAAAGTAGAAGTAACATTCCGACAAAACCTAATTCTTCTGCAAAAGTTGCAATGGCAAAATCAGTTTCTACTTCTGGGATATAATTATATTTCTGAATACCGTTTCCATAACCCTTTCCAAATAGACCACCAGTACCTATTCCTATAAGAGATTGATATATTTGAAAGGCATCAAGCCTATCATAGTTATTGTGAAGTAGACCTTCTAAATAAATTTTTACTCTATGATGTCTGTAACCAGTTTTAAAAAAGTAATAAAAATATAAAAGGAAAGAACCAGAAATTAAAATTAAGGTACTACTAATCCAAATATATATAGCTTTTATATCTGAAACAAAAATTAAAAATAAAGTTATAGCTAAGTAATGTATTCCAGTTCCAAGATCGTTTAAACATAAAAGTAGAGAGAAAAATATGCCAGCATATAGTATCATTGTAAAGAGATTTTTACCTATACCAAAATTTTCATTGTCATCTTTACCACGTGATAGAATACCAGCATAAAGAATAATGTAAATTATTTTAAAAATTTCAGTTACTTGCAAGCTAAATCCACCAAGCCTTATCCATCCTTTTCCACCATTTATAGTTGGAAAAATATTTGAATTTGGAAAAAAAGCTACCACAAGAAAAGTAAAAATTCCTCCAAAAAAGAGAAAAGCTCTAAAACTTCTTTTTTTTAACAGAGGATATATATAGTAAGCAATACTACCAAAGAACATACTAACTAATAAAATAATAGAAAATTTTAAAATTTTTCGATTAATTGAAGTAGAACTGTAGTGAGAAATCGTACTATAAAAATTGAAAAAACCAACAGCTAATAAAATTAAAAAAATGATAATTACACTATTCTGCCTTTTTCCTACAAGTTTTTTTTCATCTTCTTTCTTTTTAGCTTTATTTAAGTCATTTAATTTTTTATATATATTTTGTTCGCTTACTTCTTTTTTAGATTCGTTATTTTGCTTGACACCTAAATTTTTTGTATCCATAAAAACTCCTGTTAATTTGATATATTTTAATAGACTTAAATTATACCATAGGAGTTTAACTTTATCTATAAAATAATTGACAAAAACCAAATAAAGCTGTATCATTATGAAGATAAATTAAAAATTTTAATAGCAGATGTAGTAGCGACCATCTATAAAAAACTACACTATTTAGGGGTAGTCCCCTTTTTTATTTATTAGAGGTGTAGAATTAGAATGTCGCTAGACTTTAGGACTAGGCGACATTTTTATATTATATAAAAATATATTAAGATTTGGATAAGTTATTTTTGAAAGAAGGAATTGATGGGAATAAGATATAGTAAAGTTCAGGGGAGATTTCAAAGAGAAGTAGTTCTTTTAAAATCTTTTCCGTGTGTTTATGGAAAATGTAGTTTTTGTAATTATATAGAAGATAATTCAGTTGATGAAATTAAAATAAATGAAGTTAATTTAGAAGTTTTAAAGAAAGTGACAGGAGAGTTTAAAGTTTTAGAGGTTATAAATTCTGGTTCAGTTTTCGAAATTCCTAAAAAGAGTTTAGAAGAAATAAAAAAAATAGTTTATGAAAAAAATATAGAAGTTTTATATTTTGAAATTTTTTATTCATATCTTGGAAGAATAGATGAAATAATAAATTTTTTTAATAACGAAAGAAATAAAAAAAGTATAGAGATTAGATTTAGAACAGGAATAGAAAGTTTTAATAATGAATTTAGAAGAAAAGTTTATAATAAAAATATTATTTTAGATGAAAAAAAAATAAAAATGCTGTCGAAAAAAATTTATTCGGTTTGTCTTTTAATAGGAACACTTGGACAGAGTAAAGAGATGATAAAAAAAGATATAGAGATAGCGTTGGAAAATTTTGAAGCTGTTACTATAAATGTGTTTGTAGAAAATGGGACATCGGTTAAAAGAGATGAAGAGCTGATTAAATGGTTTGTGAAAGATATGAAACATTTATTTAATCATCCCAGAGTAGAAATTTTAATAGATAATAAAGATTTGGGAGTGTTTGAGCAATGACAATAAATATTTTAGTTTGGTTTTTGATGTTAATAATAAATTTTTCCTGTATAATTTTTGCCTATAAAACTTTTGGGAAAACAGGTTTGTATATATGGGTTCCAATTTCAACGATACTTGCAAATATTCAAGTAGTTATGTTGGTAAATATATTCGGTTTAGATTCTACCTTGGGGAACGTTTTATATGCAGGTGGCTTTTTAATTACGGATATTTTGAGTGAAAATTATGGAAAAAAATCTGCACAATTAGCTGTGAAAATTGGTTTTTTCTCTTTGGTGGCTACAACGCTTATAATGCAAACAGCAATACATTTTATTCCATTGAAAGAAGGGATAGAGATATTCAATAGTGTAAAAAGTATTTTTCAACTTTTGCCTAGATTAGCTGTAGCATCTTTAATGGGATATTTGATTTCTCAATTTCATGATGTTTGGCTGTATCAGAAGATTAGGAGTAAATTTCCAGATAAAAAATATATTTGGTTAAGAAATAATGGTAGTACTATGCTTAGTCAAGTTTTAGATAACACGATTTTTTCATTAATAGCTTTTTATGGAGTTTTTCCAAACAAAGTCATAGTTGAAATATTTATTTCAACTTATATAATTAAATTTATAGTTTCTATTTGTGATACACCTTTTGTGTATTTAGCTGATTATTTATATAAAAATAATTTAATAAATAAAGACGAAGCTTAAAAAAGTTTTTTGCTAGAGAAAGGAAATGTTTATGAAAGAAAAAATTAAACCAAATTTTAAGGGATTGATACCGTTTATAATATTTATAGTTTTGTATTTGGGAGCGGGAATATCTTTAAAAAATAAAGGAGTAGAACTTCCGTTTTATCAATTGCCAGGTCCTATTGCAGCTTTTGTTGGAATAGTGGCAGCATTTTTGATTTTTAAAGGAAATTTTGAAGAAAAGGCTAATAGTTTTTTAGAAGGTTGTGGACATAGGGATATTATACTTATGTGTATAATATATTTGCTAGCGGGGGCTTTTGCAGTAGTATCTAAATCTATGGGCGGAGTAGAGGCAACAGTTAATTTAGGTATGAATTATATTTCACCTAATTATTTGGCAGTTGGATTGTTTTTGATAACAGCTTTTATATCTACCTCTATCGGGACTTCTGTAGGTTCTATTGTAGCTATAGGTCCAATAGCAGTAGGTCTAGCCGAGAAAAGTGGTGTAGCCTTACCTCTTATTTTGGCAGCAGTTATGGGTGGAGCTATGTTTGGAGATAATTTATCTATAATATCCGATACGACAATAGCGGCAACAAGGACTCAGAATGTAGAAATGAGAGATAAATTTAAAGTTAATTTTTTCATAGCTATGCCAGCAGCTATTGTGACGATAATGTTGCTAGTAGTTTATGGAAGACCCGAAATTGTTCCAGAAGTATTGTCTTATAAATTTAATTTTATAAAAGTTATTCCGTATATATTTGTTCTGTTTATGGCAATTATAGGATTAAATGTTTTTGTAGTTTTGACAAGTGGAATATTACTTTCAGGTTTGATAGGATTTATTTATAAAGACTTTACTTTGCTTGCTTTTGGAAAAGAGATTTACAGTGGTTTTACAAATATGACAGAAATATTTTTATTATCAATGTTGATGGGAGGCTTAGCTCAACTTGTTACCAAAGAAGGTGGAATACAGTGGATAATAAAAAGTATAGAAAAAATAATTAAAGGAAAGAAAAGTGCTAAGCTAGGTATAGGAATATTAGTTGGTTTAGTTGATGTAGCAGTTGCAAATAATACTGTAGCAATATTAATAAATGGTGAGATTGCTAAGAAGATTGCAGAGAAATACCAAGTCGATTTGAGAGAAAGTGCAGCACTTTTAGATATATTTTCTTGTGTTGCACAAGGAGTTATACCACATGGGGCACAAATGTTAATTTTATTAGGTTTTTCGCAAGGGAGGGTTTCTCCTGTTGAAATAATTCCATTGTTATGGTATCAAATTATTTTGGGATTATTTACGATTGTATATATATTTACTCCTAAACTAAGTGAAAAAATAATTTTATTTTTGGATAATAAAAAGTAATAACTAGAAAATAAAAAAACTTGAAAATAAAAGAAAAATTGAATTAAGAGAAAAAAAGAAAAAAAGCAGAAAAAAAATATTGACAAAAGAAAATAAAGATGTTAATATAGGTGATGTCCACATAAGAAGTGGGAAGGACATTAGC
>PDWI01008584.1_pt1 | contig 11993 bp, 9 predicted proteins | sample 1430891 | NCBI WGS metagenome assembly PDWI01 (sample SAMN01162508, study PRJNA174530) | Oral metagenome, whole genome shotgun sequencing project. | biome: Marine environment; feature: Marine mammal; material: Swab sample of the gingival sulcus; isolation source: swab sample of gingival sulcus...
AAAGAAAATTGCCCCGGTAGCGACAACCGCAATAAGAATCAAAAGACTCGTTCCGTATATTCCTGTCTTCAGGATACTCAACGAAATTCCAATCAAGGATAGTGCAAAAATAAACGCCGTCTTCACACCTGAGGACAGTTTTTTTCGAAATATAAATATCGGTAACAGAATTGAAAAGGTTATGAGGTTAATCCAGAAATTTACCTCATAAGGGGTTCCAAAGAAAAACTCAAGAACTCCAACAATAAGACAAGCTAATCCAAATGACGCAAGAGTGAAATTTACAACAGGAGAAATATCAACATTATATTGAGAATCATCAATTTTCTTCAGAAGAAACCTCCCTATGCCGACACAACTTCAAAAACCCTGAAAAGACTCTACACCCAAAAAGCCTTTGTAAGGCTCGGCTAACTATAGCATACCTCAATCAGAAATTCCACCATAAGATACAACTCTCAGCCTGGGCATCATCGGGGATTTTACTCCGATCTACAGTTTTTGTCGGCTCATTCCACCATCCTTTACGCAACGCAGTCTTGGGCAAAGTAAAAACGGCATGTAACTCATCAACGACCAGGACAATATGCTCTCTCGTCGGCTCAATTTTATCAATGGTATATGCGTTTTTTATTTCCCGGTACTTCGAATTACAATGAATGCCTTTCGCAGTGACAAAAAAAGGATTCGTAACCAGCACTCGATGTATTTTCTGTAGCGTATCTCCCGTTTCTTTCGGAGTTAGAGTAAAGAGATGCCTGTTATTACGGTCATACACTTCATAGTCATCATAGGCATCTTCTACAAATTCTCCCTGGCCTCTCTTTTTGGTGACCTGTGCTACAGGGATACGGTGTAATACCTCGGCAAGGGTCATGTCCTTCGTAATAACACCAAAATTCCCGGAACCAATGGTGTTTTTGACATATTCCCCGGCAAGCGAAGAACCACCTCGACAGTACTGCATCATCTCAAAACGCTCGGAGAAATCCCTGGTAAAGACATCGACGCCAAGATTATCATGGGATGGCACAATATACATCAAATTCTCTTTATCGGGATCAATGCTGATATTCACCCATAACACATTATCTTTGAGCTGAGCAGTTCCTGAAAAACGGCAATTTTCTCTGCCTCGTACTTTTGATGCCGAAAATTCTACATGATAGTTCTCCTTATCAGGAGAGATAACAAGGGTTTGCTGATACTGCTCCGGGTCTTCGCTATAGGTCGCATAACTTCCCACATAAGAAAAAGGATCTTGTTTTTTCAGCACATAATACGAGGCAAACTCTCCTTGAGGAAAGATCTTATCCCTTCCCAGCAAAATTATTTTTCGTTCCCCAATAAAGAAATATAACGAGCCATCTTTTTCCTGCAACGTCAGGATATTTTCGTTTACTGTGTATCGCCCTGTAGAACAAAACTCACCCTTTTCCAGGTAACGCTGCTGGTATTCATAGCTGCCATTGCTCTTTAAAGTAAGTTTTGTCTCAATTCCAGAGCAATCGGCACAGGGAAAAGTACCTTTATAGATACCTTCATAATCCAGGGCAAACTGGGCAGAATGCTCATCTCCCACCTTTGCGGTATTGGAAAGCTGACAGGATGCAAGCAAAAACACCGTCAAAAACCATAAGATTTTTCTCATTATCTCTATCCTATAGGACTGAAGCCATATCGCCAAACACCATGAAAACATCCTCATATTACAGACATCGTACCGGCTCTCAAGAATCAGAACTCATCATCCACCCATCATCGCAGGAAGAAAGGTTACGATCTGTGGAAAAATCACAATAAGAAGCAATGCCGTCATCAATAAAAGGAAAAAGGGCAACGCAGCATAGGCAACCCTGAGGATATTGATTCCGGTAAGTCCCTGAATAACAAAAAGATTAAAACCAACGGGCGGAGTAATCTGAGACATTTCCACCACAATAACCACAAAGATCCCAAACCAGAGCGGATCGATACCCGCCTGCTCGACCATCGGCATGATAACCGAAGTGGTCAATACCACCACCGAAATACCATCAAGAAAGCAGCCAAGAATAACAAAGAACACCGTCAAAGCCCCAAGCAGGGCATACGGAGAAAGCTGCAAGGCACCAATCCAGGTAGCAAGCATTCGGGGAATACCGGTAAATCCCATCGCAACAGTGAGAAATGCCGCCCCGGCAAGGATAAAGGCGATCATACACGAAGTTTTCGTCGCTCCAAGCAGACCACCAATAAAGGTTTCCCGATCAAGGCTTCCCGAAAACCACGACAAGGCCAACGCCAACACCACCCCAACAGCCGCAGCATCCGTCGGCGAAGCAATACCGCTGTAAATAGAGCCAAGAACTCCACCGATGAGCAAAACCACCGGGATAAGACGCTTACCACGGCGAAATCGTTCCAGCAAAGAATACTTCGCGGTCTCACGAGGGATCTTGCCACGATGCAGTAAGGACCAAATAACCACATAACCAACAAACAAACTGACCAGAAGTACCCCTGGAAACACACCACTGATAAACAACCGGGCAATGGACTGTTCTGTCGCCACCCCATAAACAATCAAAATGATCGACGGTGGAATCAAGAGTCCCAAAGTGGCTGAGCCTGCAAGGGTTCCAAGAATCATCCGCTGCGGATACCCACGTTCGGTAAGCGTTGGAATGGACATCTTGCCAATGGTTGCCGCCGTTGCCGCCGAAGACCCTGAGACCGCCGCAAAAATAGCACAGCCCAACACATTGACATGAAGCAAACGACCTGGCAGATGGGTCAACCACGGTGATAATCCATCGAACATATCTTCAGAGAGTCGGGAACGAAACAGAATCTCTCCCATCCAGATAAAAAGGGGCAAGGCTGCAAGAGCCCAGCTATTACTGGCACCCCAGACAGTGGTTGCCAGGACGTTACCCACAGGAGCACCGCTAAAAAGCAGGATGCCAACAACACCCACCCCGAGTAGAGAAAAAGCAACCCAAATACCACTCCCCAGAAAAAAGAACAAAAGGAGCAGTAAAAATACGGTCATCGAAACTTCAGACATAAACCACTCCTATTTCTTATACTCTGCCTGATAACTGGTGGTTCCAAAGAACACCAGACAGAAGAGATCATCAAGCAAAGATATGGAGAGAATCACCAGACCAAGCAGCATCGCAGTTTGCGGAATCCACAGAGGAACAGCCACCATACCTGGAGAAAGATCGTTATAAATAAAACTCTCGTAAAGCAGATATCCGGTATACCAGGAAAAATAACAGGTAATCACCGCCGCAAAAAGCAAGCACCACCCTTCAAGAATATGCTGAACTCTCTTGCCAAGATGACTGAAAAACAGGGTAACCCGAATATGACTCCCGGAGCGCAAGGTATAGGCCAGTGCCAGAAAAGATGAGGCCGCCAAAAGAAATCCGGTGAAATCGGCATAGGAGGGGATGGTCAACCCCACCGCCGTTCCAGTTACCAAGGCACTCACTCTGTCAATGAGATTACATCCCACCTGACAGATAACAAGCACGCAGATCAATAACAAAAAAACAGCGGCCAGCCAGCCGCTGCATCGATAGATATTGTCGAGTATCTTTCGAATCATGGCATCCCCAATCGGGCTTATCTCAAAAACGAGACAAGCCCGATAAATAAAAGAACATTACTTCCTATATGCGTTGAGCAATTCGGTACTCTCAGCACCACCTTCCTTTTCCCATTCAGCAACAATCTGGTCACCGATAGCTTTCAGGCCATTCATCAGCTCTGGAGAAGGAGTAACAATATTCATACCGTTGTCGGCCATGATCTTGATCTTGGCAGCAGTCTCTTCCTTGCTCATCTCCCAACCACGTTTTTCAGCAGCCGCAGCAGCCTGCAACACCGCCTGCTGGACATTTTTATCAAGACGGCGGAAGGCTCGTTTATTGACCACAACCACATTTTTGGGCACCCAGGCTTGAATATCAGTATAGGTATTCACAAAATCCCAGGCCTTGGAATTGGCACCAGTAGAAGGTGAGGTTACCATTGCATCGACCCGACCCGTAGAAAAAGCCTGGGGCAGATCGGGTACCTCAACCTGAGTTGGGGCGGCACCGAGCTTGTTTGCCAGCTTTTCCAAGGTTGAATTATAGGTTCTGAATTTCAGCCCTTTGATATCATCAACTGTATTGATCGCCTTTTTGGTGTAAAGTCCCTGGGGTGGCCAGGGTACTGAAAACAGCGGCATCAAACCTTGTTTGTCAAGCAGCTTCGAGATAATAGGTTTCTGGGCTGCCCATAACCGAGCCGCATCCGCATAATTCGTGGCCAAAAATGGCTGGGAATCAGCAGAGAATACCGGATGCTCATTACCAAGCAAAGAGACAAAGAACTCTCCGGCGGGCACCTGACCACCACGTACCGCATTCTTGATTTCAGGATGCTTGAAAAGAGAACCGGCAGTATGCAGCTTGATAACAAGCTCACCGCCTGTTGCCTTTTTTACATCAGCGGCAAATTGGGCAATATTCTTGGTGTGGAACGTGGCATCTGGATAGGGGGTAGGCATATCCCATGAGGTCTTTGCCTGGGCAAAAGATTGGGCCAGAAAAAAACAGGCCAAAACAGCAAGCAACACGACAGATCGTCTCAGACATCGTTTCATAGAAACCTCCTTGAATTATTTATTTTACACCAGGAAAACACGAGAAAAGCCTACCCCATGTCTACAGATTCTTCCAGGGAAAAAAAGAGCAGCAAATACTTGAAGCCTTTTAAGAACAAAGCTTTCACAACAGAAACCTTGCAACAACAGTACCATCAAGAAACATAGCAGCACCCCAACTTTCAAAATTTTTCAATGAAAAATTCTGTAAAGCTACGTAACTCACGACGTTGTTGGTCAAGATCGGCAACAGCAAAACGCACCTTATCTCCGGGTTTTCTCTGAGCCAACCGAAAAATATCCCGGGTGGCAACCACACCCAGTACCGGATAGCCGCCGGTGCACTGGCGATCATTGAGTAAAATAATAGGTTCCCCGGCTGTAGGGATCTGGATAGCACCACAGGGCACTCCAATAGAAAGGATATTCTCTCCTTTTCTTTTCAAGGCCGCACCGGCAAGGCGATAGCCCATGCGATCAGCATCCTGGGTGATGGTGTAGCTGCCTGCCAAAAATTGTTCAATGCTCTCTGGATCAAACTCATCGTAGTGGTATCCTGGGAAAAAACCTACGGTAAGCGGGGCATCATAATCGGGAACATAGCGTTGTGGAACACGTTTAGTCACCAAGGTTTCCGCTGAGGTAAGTTTGTCTTGAACGGGATAGCAAAGTACATCGCCAGAGGAAAGTTTCTGCCCCTGATTTCCCCCTGTTTTCTCTCGAATCACCGTAGCACCACTTCCAAAAAACGGTTCCACAGTAAAACCCCCAGCGACACAGAGATAGGCCCGCAGGCCACTCCGGGCAAAGCCACAACGCAGCACATCGCCAGGCCGAACCAGATGCGTTGCCCAACCTGAAACCGGAACATCGTTAAGAGTTGCCGCCACCGAGGCTCCGGTGATCGCAATACGGGTCGGGGCATCAAAAACAAACGCATAATTGCCAAGCAGAATTTCTATGGTTGCTGCTTCCGGAGCGTTCCCCAAAAGACGATTGCCCCAAAAAAGGGCATGTTTATCCATGGCTCCCGCTTCGGCAAGACCAAGATGCTGGCAATGCTGTCGTCCTTGATCCTGAATGGTGGCCAAAAATCCTTCGGACACGACTTTCATCTTTCCGATCATAACACCCCACCCTGTTGCAAATATTCTTCTTTGCTGATCGCCGTAAAGCGCACCCTGTCTCCCTGTTGCAACAGACTGGGCTGATTGCGCGAGGCATCGAAAATAATGAGCGGGGTACGGCCAATGATGTTCCAGCCACCGGGCATTGCCAGAGGATATACCGCCGTCTGAAAATCAGCCAAGGCCACACTGCCTTGAGGGATTTTGGTCTGAGGAACAGTGCGTCTTGGCAGGCGCAATTCCGAAGGTAAATCTCCCATATAGGCAAAGCCGGGGCAAAACCCGATCATATACACAAAATAATCCTGCCGGGTATGTAAGTCGATAATCTGCTCAAGATCACAACCCGTCTGTTCAATAATCTCTGGCAGATATTCTGCCACTTCAGGATCATACCAGGTGGGAATCTCGACCACAGCCCGTTGCTCAGCAACATTTTCCCGAGGCACCTCTTCGAGAACCTTTTGTAATTCTTGAGCATAATCACCAGCAAGCAGAGGCTGCAGAGTGATGAGTAAAGCATTATATGAGGGCACGGTATTCACAACCGTATCGGCAAAATGCTCTGCGACCGCAGCACCGCAGGCAGCAATATACAGAGAGAGTTCGACACCCACCGGCTCATGGAAACGAACCAGCAACGAGGTCTCTGCAACCCATGAGACAGTGAAGTTTTTTGTATTACGAGGTTTCATAACAACCTGAAATTATTTAACGAGAAAAATTTCCAACAGCAGTAGAAAATTATTTTTTACTGCTGTTGGCCTTTATTATCAATCAAGTCTCTAAAGGCCTTAACCAATGGAACCCCCTTGCCATCGCCATGAACGCACAGTGTATCAATCGGAAAAGACAAGGTTTTTCCATGGATGGAGACAATCGGCGTCCCAGCACAGAGACCTCGTACCCGGTCAAGCATCTCCTGCTCACCAAGTAAAGCACCAGATTTGGTACGATGCACCAGAGACCCATCGTCCTCATAACCTCGGTCAACAAAACCTTCGAGCAATAACTCGACACCATGCCGGTCAGCACATTGTTTATGCCTCTGCCAGCCACTGGTGGCAAGTAGCATTAACTTCGCCTCATATTGCCGGGCAACGTCAAGAAGACTCTCAAGAATATCGGGATGAGCCATCATCGCATGATACAGGGCACCATGGGGTTTTATATAGGAGACTTCAGTACCATGGGTCATACAAAATGCAGACAAGGCCCCGACCTGATAACGTACCAAATTCCGTACCTCAACTGGCGACAAGGCCATCTCCCGGCGACCAAAACCCTGCATATCAGGGTAGCCGGGATGAGCACCGACAAGGACATTGTGGCGTACTGCAAGAGCCACCGTGGCATCCATCACCTCGGGGTCCGAGGCATGCATACCGCAGGCAATATTGGCAAGATCAACAAAAGGCATAACTGCACTATCTGCGCCAATGGTGTAATTCCCAAAACTTTCTCCCATATCACAGTTAAGTAACATCATATTCTCCTTACAAATGGGTTTTCCTAGAATAACAAAAGAGGATAGTAGCTCATATACAGAAACGCAATGGAAATAACAAAACCCGGAAACACCAGAAGAATCATAACCAATCACATTTTTCACAAACAACACTCTCACAGAGTTGCAGCATTGCAGGCAGCTTCTTCCAAGGCAAGCAATCTCTTTTTCACCGCAAGCCCAGCACCATAGCCACCCAAACTACCGCTTGCAGCAATAATTCTATGGCAGGGAATCACCAAAGCCAAGGCATTGGCGCCATTGGCGGTTCCAACGGCACGCACCGCCCTTGGTCGTCCTATACTCTTGGCCACATCCCGATACGAGGCAGTATGTCCGTAAGGAACCTTCATGAGTGCCCTCCAGACCTCTTTTTGAAATAAAGTACCCACCATAATAATCGGGAAGGTAAACACCGTCCTCGAACCTTGGAGATACTCGTCTATCTGTTGTTTCGCTCGGCAAATACTGTCATTTTCCTGCGACACCACCTCGGCATCCAGACCTTTTACGACCCGTGACATAACGACATTTTTCTTATCACGCTGTGCAAAATCAACAAGACAGATCTTTTGACCCAAAGAACCAATAAGAAGAGATCCCAATGTCGTTTCATGTAAAGATATTTCAATACGTTGCATCGCAATAGATTTCCTTCCCCCACAAACGGGATAATACTAATACAAGAAGAAATTTTATAATACTGTCGCCCATGCGTTGACAAAAAGCTCGGCACTACTAATTATTTGGGAATATGTTTCTCCAAAGGTCCATCATCAAGGACCTTTTTTTATGCAAAATCTATTATGGTCTCTCCAAAGACGGCCAAGTAATATATCATGAAGAAAACCGACCCAAAGTATAAGAAATACGTCACTATTCTCAAAGAAGAGCTGGTACCGGCAATGGGCTGTACCGAGCCCATTGCCATTGCCTACGCAGCAGCAAAGGCCAGAGAAATTCTGGACTCTCAGCCCGAAAAGGTTATTATCACGGTCAGCGATAATATCATCAAAAATGTAAAAAGCGTCGTCGTTCCCAATACGGGTGGTCTCAAAGGCATTGAAGCAGCCGCAGCCGCCGGAATTATTGCCGGAGATGCCGCAAAAATCCTTGAGGTCATCGCAGAAGTAGATGAAAAGCAAAAAAAAGCCATTCATCAGTTTTTCAGCACTGGCAATTTTCAGATCAAGAAATCTGATTCTCAACTGATTTTTGACATAATTATTCATCTTGAAAAAGATCAAGACTCAGCCTCTGTTCGTATTAGCAATTTCCACACTAATATCGTTCATATAAGCAAAAACGAAAAAACCCTTTACCAAAAATTACGATGCGATGAGGCAACCTCGTCAGACCTTACCGACCGTTCGTTCATGCGGGTCGAAGATATTATCACCTTTGCCGACATCGTTGACCTTACAGAAATTGAAGATCTATTACAAACCCAGATAGACTATAATTCAGCAATTGCAGCCCAGGGTCTTGAAGGCAACTGGGGGGCCAATATCGGTTCTGTTCTCCTTGACACCTGGGGCAATGATATCAAAATCCGGGCCAAGGCCATGGCCGCTGCCGGTTCCGATGCCCGGATGGGCGGTTGTGAACTGCCGGTTGTGATTGCTTCGGGCAGCGGCAACCAAGGAATCACCGCTTCCGTCCCAGTCATTGAATATGCGGCTCACCTTGGCAAGGACCGAGAGACATTGCTCCGAGCCCTGGTGGTCTCAAATCTGATCACCATACACCAAAAAACCAGGATTGGCAGCCTCTCCGCCTATTGCGGGGCCATCAGCGCCGGGGCTGGTGCTGGTGCAGGAATCGCCTGGCTCCATGGAGGTCGTTTCGAAGAAATTGCCCACACCATTGTCAATGCCTTAGCCGTTGTCTCTGGAATTATCTGCGATGGAGCCAAAGCCTCGTGTGCTGCCAAAGTTGCGGTAGCTGTCGATGCTGGAATCACCGGATTTTATATGTTTGAAAAGGGACAGCAATTTTACGGAGGAGACGGCATTGTTACCAAGGGGGTCGAAAAAACCATCTCCAATGTGGGTCGTCTCGGCAGCGACGGGATGAAAGAAACCGACAAAGAAATCATTCGTATTATGATTGGAGAATAATGCTCTTGTAGAAAAAAGAACATCGCAACTGAAATTATCGTCTTCTCCAACAACACCTCCAAGAAAAACCACAATCTCCCGAAAATGTAAACCATACACCAAAAAGAAAAGGCAACAGGAATACTCCTGTTGCCTTTTTCATGTCTATGGCGGGGCCGACGAGACTCGAACTCGCGACCTCCGGCGTGACAGGCCGGCATTCTAACCAGCTGAACTACGACCCCGCAGACAATTTCTTTACTATATGGTGGGCGGAACAGGGCTCGAACCTGTGACCCTCGGCTTGTAAGGCCGATGCTCTCCCAACTGAGCTACCCGCCCCTGTGAAGCGTGGCTGACTATTTACCAAGTTCACCCCTGGCCGTCAAGCAAAAAAGTCAGTGGGGTGAATTATGTCCAACCGCCGCTTCATTGCCCGATAATACAGCACCTGATGCCAGTCCAAAGACCCCTCGATTTTCATCAAAAGGCAGGGTAGTGGCCAAAACCTCATCCATATGCCTTACCGGAATAATATCCAATGCCTTTCTGATATTCAGCGGCACATCCTTAAGATTTCGCTCGTTTTCTTTTGGGATCAACACCGTCTTAATATTGCCCCGCTTCGCAGCCAACAGCTTCTCGGTAAGCCCTCCAATAGGCAACACCCGACCGCGCAAAGTTATCTCACCAGTCATTGCCAAATCACGGCGTATCGGAGCTTTTACCATGGCCGATGCCAGAGCTGTTGCCATGGTAATTCCCGCAGAAGGCCCATCTTTGGGAATGGCCCCTTCGGGAACATGGACATGAATATCAAGTTTTTGATAAAAATCACTCTCCAGACCCAATAATTCACCGCAGGATCGCACATAACTCAGTGCCGCCTGTGCCGACTCCTGCATCACCTCTCCAAGCTTTCCGGTAACCGTCAGTTTTCCGGAACCAGGCATCAGGATAGCCTCGATCTGCAACAACTCACCGCCGACCTCAGTCCAGGCCAGCCCGGTAACAAGCCCAATCTCATCATCTTCTTCGGCCAGACCATAGCGGTATTTCGGCGTACCAAGATATTTTGCTATCGACTGGGCACTCATGCGATACTTTTTCTTTTTCTTTCCAGTCTTCAAGCGATCCCGGGCAACTTTGCGGCATAAAGAGGCAATACAGCGTTCCAGATTTCGCACCCCAGCCTCACGGGTATATTTCCGAATCACTTCAAATATCGCACCCGCAGTCAGCCGAATATCATCCTTCTTAAAACCATTTTCCTGCAACTGCTTAGGAATCAAATACCCTTCAGCGATTTTCAGTTTTTCTTCTTCAGTATAGCCGCTAATAGTTATGATCTCCATCCTGTCCTGCAATGGACCCGGAATACCATGTAAACTGTTGGCGGTGGTAATGAAAAAAATCTCAGAGAGATCATAATCCATATCCAGATAATGATCATTAAACGTAGAATTTTGCTCTGGATCAAGGACCTCAAGCAGAGCAGACGAGGGATCGCCCCGGAAATCCATGGACATCTTATCGACCTCGTCAAGGCAAAACACCGGGTTGGCCACCTCTACCTTTTGCATGGAACGCAAAATCTTTCCAGGCATCGCACCAATATAGGTACGGCGATGCCCCCGAATCTCAGCCTCGTCACGAACTCCACCCAGCGAAAGCCGGGCAAATTTTCTTCCCATGGCTCGGGCAATGGATTTACAAATTGAGGTCTTACCAACACCTGGAGGACCAACCAGGCAAAGAATAGGCCCTTTAATCTTTTTGACCTGAGATTGCACCGCCAGATATTCCAGGATACGTTCTTTGGTCTTCTCAAGGCCATAATGATCTTCATTGAGAATGACCTCAGCCTTGTTAATATCAAGCTGTGACCGGGACTTTTTCTGCCAGGGAAGGCTGACAATACAGTCAATATAATTGCGAACCACCGTTGTCTCAGCAGACATCGGCGGCATATTTTTCAGTTTGTTCAGCTCTTTCAGGGCCTTGTCACGGGCCGCTTTTGGCATCTTTTTCGCTTCAATCTGCTCCTGAAGTTCCGCCAGCTCATCAACACCATCCTCGGTCTTGCCCATTTCGGTCTGGATCTCACGAACTTTCTCGCTCAGATAGTAATTGCGCTGCGTCTTGCCCATACGCATCTTGACCTTAGCGTTGATGTTTTTCTCCAGCTCGGCCAACTCAATTTCACGGTGGATAATCTCAAGAACCTTTTCTATACGGGCAATCGTCGGCTCACTCTCAAGAATCTCCTGTTTTTCTGAAGCCTTAACCGGAAGATGGGAGCTGATAATATTAAGAATCCGCAACGGATCCTTAATATTTCGCACCGACTTCACCACCTCTTTGGCAATCTTTTTCTCACCACGAGCAAATTTCTCAAAAAATTTGCGCAACTCACGCTCATAGACAAGTAATTCATCGGAAGGCTCGACATCATCAACAAGAATCTCAACCTCAGCCTGCATGAACAAATCATGGGGGACATGGGAAACCAGACGCGCCCGGCGCGTCCCTTCGACCAGAGCCTTGATCGTGCCATCGGGCAAGCGAAGCAGCTGCATCACCGTGGCAAGCGTCCCGTAATCGTAAATATCCTTTTC
>PDWI01008585.1_pt1 | contig 11993 bp, 9 predicted proteins | sample 1430891 | NCBI WGS metagenome assembly PDWI01 (sample SAMN01162508, study PRJNA174530) | Oral metagenome, whole genome shotgun sequencing project. | biome: Marine environment; feature: Marine mammal; material: Swab sample of the gingival sulcus; isolation source: swab sample of gingival sulcus...
AGGCATAAAAAACAACAAATTATATATAGATTTATCTGATTTTTATATTAGCTTATCAAATGAAGATAATGTGGGAGTTATGTACTACTCGGTAACAGATACTACCCTTGATACCCTTGTTGGCTATAATGACCTTTTAAAAAAGAGTGCGCTTACGGGCAAAAATATCGTTTTTTATAACACTTTTTATAACAATGCTCACCTCAAAGCTTTAACATATACAACTTCCATTACAAATGCGGGTAAAAAATATACGGCATATATAACCATAGCCGAAAGTAGCGAGAAAAGAGACGAGGAATTACACGGTGCTTTTGAAGTGCTCATATATGTATTTTTAGGCATTTATTGTTTTATCATTCTTATCATAATTTTGGCTTTAAATCAGGGACTAAAACCGTTAAAATATTTAAAAAAAGTGATACAAAAAAGAGATACTTTTGATCTAAAACCTCTTAATTTTGTAGCACCAAAAGAGCTTGAAACTGTAGTTGAAAGTATAAATATACTCATAAAAAGAAATAAAGAGAGTTTGGAGTATTTAGAGAGATTTAATGCCGATGTTTCCCATCAGCTTAAAACCCCCATAGCAGAATTAAAAGTAAAATTAGATTTGCTATATGAAAAAAACGATAAAAACTATCTAGTGCTAAACGAAACATTAGATAAAATGACTCACCTCATAAGACAGATGCTTTTATATGCAAAAACAAATAAACGCGCTGCTATATCACACCGAAAAAACAGGATAAATTTAAACAAATTTTGTAAAAATTACAGTAAAAAAATTATTCCTAAAGTTTATGAAAGTGGATTTTTATTTGCATTTGAACAATCCCATGAGAATATGTACATCTTTGGAGATACCATACTTCTTGAGAGTATGTTAGATAATCTTATAAATAACTCCCTATCATACGCAAGAGATAAAAATAACAAAGCTTTAGGAACTATAACTTTAAGCATTAAAAAAGTAGATAAAAAGATACATTTATGCGTAAAAGACGAAGGATACGGCATAGATAAAGAGGATGTTTCAAAAATATTTAAAAGACATTTTAGAGCCGATATGAGCAAAAGTGGCTCCGGTTTAGGGCTAGGCATAGTAAAACAAATTGCAAGACTACATGAAGCCGTAGTAGAGGTTAAAAATGAAAATGGCTTTAAAGTTTGTATCGTTTTTAATGAGAGATGACGCTAGAAAATTTCTTAATGGTTTCAAACGAATCTAAAAAAAACTTATTTGATTTTTTATCCCCAATCCAAAGTGAGCCTATGTGATTTTTATATAGTAAAATTTGCACTTTTTTTAAGGCTAAAACTTTTTTAAAAGCATTTAAAAGTTTTTCATATCTTTTAGGATATCTTCTTTTAAATTCACTTGTAACTCCATATCCCCTCAGAGTTGTTATGATGGGCATTTGTATATTTTGATTTTCCAAAACATGATTTAAAGTTGGAGCATCCCATGTTCTTACCCTTTGATTTTTAACGATGGCAAGGGTTTTGATATGTCTTCTTATGGGCTCGCTTCCTTGTGAACCGCTTATCATAAAATCCGCTTGTTTTCTTGCTAAAGCATTTCTTACATGTTTACCATTTTGAAAATCTATGCTTTGAATTTTATTTTTAGGAATATTTAGTTTTTGCAAAAGAAGATTTAGTGTCAAATCCCCAACGGAATTCTTTACTCTTGCTACTTTTAGTGGCTTTTTGGAACTTTTTATTTTTTTAATTAAATCCGATAGACTTTTAATCTTTGAGCTATTGTTTACCGCTATTAAATCATAATCAAACCATTGAATATTTAAAATGGAAAGATCTTGTGGTTCTATATCAACATTTTTTTTCAAAATATTAACTGTAATGTAGGGAGAAAAAGTGGTGGCTAAGATAGTGTATCCATCATGTTCTTGCGATAAAACATACTTCAAAGCTTTGTTTGAAGAGTCGCCTTTTATATTTATCACATCAACTTTCACTCCTAACTCTTTTGCTAAAAATGGAGCTAAAATGCGTATATTTCTATCACTACTTCCCCCTTTACCAAAGCCCACTACTATGGTTATGGGTTTATTTGGATAAACATCGGCAAGAAGTGAAAAAACCAATAAAAACAGACACAAAATAATACGCATTTTTCTACCTTTAAAACAGATATTTTATCATATTTAAACAAAGTAAAAATAAAATTTTACACTTTTATAAAAAATGCAAGTCAAATGAAAGTTTTACATGTAAAAATAATACATGTAAAAAATATATCAAAAAAAATAGAAATATCAAAGCTTTTTGATAAATTTTTTCGCTATAATTCATTTATAAAAAATATAAGTGCGGTTAATATAAAATGTATTTTATCAGATTTACAAAAGAGAATAAAAGAAAATTAAAACAATTGGAAGATTTTTTACACTTATGTGGACTAAAACTCGCTTTAGATGTGGAAGAGTTTGTCATATTAAAAGAAGATTCCAACATAATCGCAAGCGGAGGCATTAGTAAAAATATACTAAAATGCATAGGGGTTGCAAATGAGTATAGGGGCAAAGGAATACTTCTAAATCTCATAAGCGAACTGATAAATATAGCCCGTGATGAAAAAGGTATTGAAAACCTCTTTTTATATAGCAAGTATGAAAATTTGGATTTTTTCAAATCTTGCGGATTTAAACTTGTGTGTGCAGTAGAAAAAGAGGTAGTCTTACTCGAACACACAAATAACTTGGAAAAATATAAACAAAAACTTTCACTTCATAAAAAAGAGTATAAAAAAGTAGGTGGCATAGTAATGAACGCAAACCCGTTTACTTTAGGACATCGCCACTTGGTTTTAAGTGCAACTTCTACATGTGAATGGGTGCATCTTTTCTTGGTAAAAGAGGATGCTTCATTTTTTGCATTTGATGAGAGATTAGAGCTTGTTAAGCTTGGATTAAGCGATATAAAAAACTTAACTATTCACGAAGGAAGCGATTATATCATCTCAAATGCAACGTTTCCATCGTATTTTTTAAAAGAATCTCAAGATGCCAACTCTTTACATGCAAAACTTGATGCACTTATATTTAAAAACCATATCGCACCAACACTTGGTATCACACACCGCTTTTTAGGAAGTGAGCCGTTTTGCAAGATAACAAATGATTACAACAAACAGATAAAAAAGATATTTAGTCCCGACATAAAAGTAGTTGAGATACCGAGAAAAACATTTAAAAATGAGATCATATCTGCTTCATATGTAAGAAAATATCTAAAAGAGAAAAATTTTAATAAAATAGAAAAATTAGTGCCAAAAAGTACATTAAAATACTTAAAATCAAAGGAGAGTTAAGCATGGAAGTCAAACAAAATGCACAAGCCGGAACGTTAGAGAGTAGCGACGTGCTTGTCATGGTGACCAAGTCTGAAAGTAGCGGAATCGAAATAGAACTTGAAAGCAGTGTTGAAGAGATCTATGGAGATGATATAAAGAAGCTAATTACCGATACCATAAAAACTATGGGTGTTGAAGATATAGCTATTAAGATACAAGATAAGGGTGCATTTGATTTTATCATCAAAGCTAGAGTTCAAACAGCGGTTTTGGCAGCTTGTGATGTTGATGTGCCCGATTGGAGTAAGTTATGAAATTAAGAAGAAGTCTGCTTTTTGTACCGGGAAGTAACCCTGCGATGGTAAGTAATGCGTTTATTTTTAAGCCTGATACTGTTATGTTTGACTTAGAAGATAGTGTTGCATTAAACCAAAAAAAGAGTGCAAGAATCCTTGTTCACCACGCCTTACAACATTTTACCTATCAAGATGTTGAGTGTGCCGTGAGGGTAAATCCGCTCGATAGCGAATATGGCCTTTTAGATGTTGAAGCGGTTGTAAGAGGAGGCGCTGACATCATAAGGCTGCCTAAAACCGACACTATGAATGATATAGAAGATATGGTAAGAGAGATTGAGCGCATAGAAAAAGAGATAGGAAGAACAAAAAAGACAAAGCTCATTGCTGCGATTGAGAGTGCAAAAGGTGTTGTAAATGCAGTACGAATAGCAGGAAGTAGCGATAGGCTTATAGGAATTGCGCTTGGTGCTGAGGATTTTGTTAGGGATTTGCACACTGAAAGAACAAAAGCGGGACGTGAACTTGAAGCAGCAAGAAGCCAGATACTTCTTGCTGCTCGTGCAGCTGATATACAAGCGTATGATTCGGTATTTTCCGATGTTTCCGATATGGATGGATTGGTTGCCGAGACAAAATATATCAAAACTTTAGGATTTGACGGAAAAAGCCTCATAAGTCCAAATCAAATTTTTTACGTACATAAAGTATATGAACCAACCAAAAAAGAGATAGATTGGGCATTAGATGTGATAGACGTAGCCGAAGATGCGAAAAAAAGAGGACTTGGAGCGGTTTCGTTAAAAGGAAGAATGATAGATGCACCTATTATTTTACGAGCACAAAGAACCATAGAATTAGCCAAAGCTTCAGGCGTATTAGGAGATGAGATATGAGAAATATGCGACAAGAATATGATGTAAGCGAACTTCATGTGGGAGATAATCCTTTTTTTAAAACAAAAAAAGATACAAGAAAAGGTATCCATCGTGATGATAAATTGTGTAAAAACATAGAAGAAGCGGTTAAAAAATCAGGACTAAAAGATGGTATGACCATATCTTTTCACCACGCTTTTAGAGGAGGGGACAAGGTTTTAAACTATGTTGTTGGAAAACTAGCCGAAATGGGCTTTAAAAACTTAACTTTAAGCTCAAGCTCACTTACAAGCGTACATGATGCATTAATCCCACACATAAAAAACGGAGTAATCACTCAAATATTTACTTCAGGTCTTAGAAGCAAACTTGGTGAAGCCATATCTTACGGTATTATGGAAAATCCCGTTCAAATTCACTCTCATGGCGGAAGAGCCCATCTTATAAAAACAGGTGAAATCAAAATAGACGTTGCGTTTTTAGGTGTTTCCGTAACTGACAACTTTGGAAATGCAACGGGAATGCGCGGAAAAGATGTGTGTGGCTCTTTAGGATATGCAAAAGTAGATGCCGAACATGCAAAATATGTTATCGTACTTGCTGAAGAGTTTGCACCCTATCCAAATAAGCCATCTTCACTTTCTCAAGATCAAGTAGATGCTATCGTAAAAGTTGAAGAAGTTGGAGATCCTTCAAAAATAGGCGAGGGAGCCACAAGACTAACAAAAAACCCAAAAGAGATTTTAATAGCAAGAAAAACAGCCAAACTAATCGAAAAATCAGGGCTTTTTAAAGATAATTTCTCCCTTCAAACGGGAAGTGGGGGAGCGAGCATAGCAACAGCTAGTTTTTTAGCTGAAAAAATGAGAGAAAAAAATATCAAAGCTTCATTTGCCATAGGCGGAATTACGGCAACTATGGTAAAGATGCACGAAGAAGGCCTTATAGAAAAACTTCTTGATGTACAAAGTTTTGACGCATTTGCTGCAAAAAGTTTAGACAGAAATCCAAAACATATCGAAATAAGCGCAAATGAATATGCAAATTTTAGCTCAAAAGGCGCAGCTATAAATCAACTTGACATCGTAATACTAAGTGCACTAGAGATAGATTTGGAATTTAACGTAAATGTTATTACCGGTTCAAAAGGCGTCATAAGAGGAGCTTCAGGAGGTCATAGTGATACAGCCGATGAAGCAAAATTAGCTATCGTCGTTGCACCACTTACCCGTGGAAGAATTCCAACTATAACCGATAGAGTGAACACTGTCATTACTCCGGGCTCTACAGTGGATGTGGTTGTAACAGACCAAGGTATCGCTATAAATCCACGAAATACATGGCTAGCCGAGCAGTTAAAAGGGGTTAATCTTGATTTTGTAACCATAGATGAACTTTATGAAAAGGCGATGGCACTTTGCGGAAAACCAAAAGAGATAGAGTATGAAGGTCATAAGCCCGTTGGTATCATCAGATATAGAGATGGAAGCGTAATAGACGTCATAAGACAGCTAAAGCAATAAATGCTTAAAAAAATACTACAAAGTCGCGATATTAGGGCTAAGAGACAAAAGGAGTTCTTAGCCCTATATAAAAAACCACTAATTAGCGTCACTGTAAATATTCCCGGTTCAAACAAACTAACCGATGAATCTGTTTTTATCTATGAAGTTATGACAAATTGTCTTAAAAAAAGGCTTGAAAATTTTTTACATGTAATTTTACATGTAAAAAAAGATACGGGGGTTGAGGGCATTTTTTATACGGATTTAGATGCTAAAAAAACAAAAAAAATATGCGTCGACATTGAAGATAACAAGGTTTTAGGTAGATTTATTGATTTTGATGTGATTGATGTGAATGGAAAAATTTTATCCAGAAAAGATTTTGGATTTAACTCAAGACGATGTTATTTGTGTGATAAAAAAGCAGTTATTTGTGCAAGAAGCAGAAGCCATGAGTTAAAATTACTTTTAAATTACATAAAATTTTGCGTAAAATCATACAAACAAATGCTACAAATTTCACAAATTGCAAAAAATTCACTCATAAAAGAATTAGAACTAACCCCAAAACCGGGGCTTGTGGATATGAATGATAGCGGAAGCCATAAAGATATGGATAAATTTACGTTTTATAAAAGTATAAAAAGTATAAGTGAATATTTTTTACCGTTTTTAAGCGTTGGGTTTTTAAATCCTAAAGACCCTTTTAACAAACTTAGAGAAGTTGGATTATCATGCGAAAAGAGCATGTTAAAAGCTACAAAAGGAGTTAATACCCACAAAGGTGCAATCTTCTCATACGCCGTTATATTGGGCTCTGTCGGAGCACTACTTAAAGATAAAAAACCATTATATAAAGAAAGTTTGCAAGAGGCTATAAAATCTACATGTAAAAATTTAATAAAGCACGATTTAAGCGATAAAAAAGAGTTTAAAAGCGCAGGAGAGAGGTTTTACAAAAAAACAAAAAATGCAGGAATTAGAAAAGAAGCCCAAAATGGGTATCCTAGTATTTTTGACATCTCTTTACCTTTTTATCAAAAATGTAAAAAGAGATTTAACGAAGAAAAAGCTTTAAAATTAACACTATTAAAACTTATAAGCGAAATTGAAGATACTACTTTATATAATAGGGGAGGATTAGAGGGTTTAGAATTTGCCAAAAAAGAGGCAAAAACTCTATTGTTAGAATTTCACGAAGAAAAACTTCCAAAATTAAACAAATTATTTGTAAAAAAAGATTTAAGTCCCGGCGGAAGTGCCGATATGTTAGCAATAACTTGGTTTTTGGATAATGTTTTAGAAATTTAAAGGATAAAAAATGCAACACGTAATAAATTCAGCTTCAACCTGTTTGGGCTGTAAGAAACCAAAATGCGAAAAAGGCTGCCCTATCGGAACGCCGATTATGACGATGATAAAGATGTTTTTAGAAGGAGATATAAAAAAAGCGGGTCAGATGCTTTATGAAAATAACCCGCTTTCAGTTATATGTTCGCTTGTATGTCCCCATGAAAAGCATTGCGAGGGACATTGTATATTAAACAAAAAAGGAAACCCCGTAAGTGTTGGTGCGATTGAAAATTATATCTCTTCATACTATTTAGACCATAAAGATTTTACTGCTCCAGAGCCAAATGGAAAATATATAGCTGTCGTTGGCTCGGGACCCGCAGGAATAGCACTAGCTGCTATGATGGCACAAAAAGGCTATGGAGTAACCATATACGAAGCAAAAGAGAAAATTGGCGGAGTTTTGAGGTATGGAATTCCTGATTTTAGACTTGATAAGAAAATTTTAGATAAAATTGAGCAAAACTTGATAAAGCTTGGAGTTCATATAAGAAAAAATATCCTAATCGGACAAAATATAAATATAGAAGATATGACAAGAGATGGCTTTGATGCGGTATTTATAAGTACAGGTGTTTGGAAACCAAAAAAGATGAACATAAAAGGTGAAAGCTTGGGAAATGTTCACTATGCAATAAACTATCTAAAAAGTCCAAAAGAGTATAATATCGGTAAAAAAGTTGTGGTTATTGGAGCGGGAAATGTTGCAATGGATGTGGCAAGAACCGCTATAAGAACCGGTGCGGATGATGTTTCTATCATGTATAGAAAAGGTGAAGAAGATATGTCGGCTCAAAAACATGAAATAGATTATGCAAAGATAGATGGTGTTAAAATCAAAACTTACAGAAGTCCGGTTGAATTTACAAGGGAAGGTGTAAAGTATATAAAAACTGACGCAGAAGATGACACTGTACATTTTGAAAAAGCGGACAATATCTTAATCGCCATTAGCCAAACCGCAAGAGATATCATAGTACAAAACAATAAAAATTTAGGCTTAAATGAAATGGGTCTTTTAAAAGCCGATGAAAACGGATGCACCCAAAGAGAGGGCGTTTTTGCTTCAGGTGACGTCGTAACAGGCCCAAGAACCGTCGTAGAAGCCGTAGCATTTTCCAAAAAAGTTATGAACTCTATCGAAAAATATTTAGGAATGAGTGAAGAAGCACAAAAAAGTGCAAGTTAGTTTTATGGTAAACTTTCTTTACATGTAACAAAAGCTGTGTATTTAGTAACGGCACAGCTTTTTGTTTTAAAACAAAAACTTGTCAACTAAAAAGCTAATATCTCCTTTAAAATTCATTTAAAAGAGTGTGGATTTTTTGCTCACATATATTCTAACTGATGACAAAAAGATGGAAAATTATTGTATCTTGCATGTAACCTTTAAAACTTACATGTAAATTATACCCAATCCTTAAAACTATCAATTTTACAACCCCAAAAAGTTTTTAATCCCCGTAAATATAAGCTGAGCAGAGATGGCGGCTATAAATATACCTGTTATTTTTGAAAGTATTGTCAAACCTTGTTTGCCTAAAACATTCTCTATAAGAGTGGATGAGTAAAGCATAAATCCTATTAAAACTACAGCACAAAAAAGCCCGAGACTTGCTAAAAAAAGTGATCCGCTATCTTTAAAAGCAGCCCCTAAAACCAACAACATACCTATGCACCCGGGCCCGACGGTTATGGGTATTGCCAAAGGAACAACTGCCAATTCATTTAACAACTTCTTGTCGTTCGCTTTTGTACCATCTTTGCTCCCCCTTACAAGTTCTACTCCCGAGAGAAAAAGAAGAGTGCCGGCACCTATTCTAAAAGCATCAAGAGTTATACCAAAAAGATGAAAAATGTGTTTTCCAAAAAAAAGCAGTATCAAGCTTATTATCAATACAGAAACACTGACCCTTACTGCTAATGACTTTTTTTCACTTTTTGTGGCATCTTTTGTTAAAGTTAAAAAAACCGACAAAACGAAAAAAGGAGTAAAAATAAAAAACATTTTTAAAAAAGTTGATATAAAAATTTCCAAAATGAAACTCCTTAAAGTTTTCATTTTAAGATTATATCATAGGTTGTTTAAAAACAGGTTTACATGTAAATAGGGCAGGGGCCTATGATATATAAGCCCCCATTAGAATTAAAATAATTTTAGTATATCTTTTACTAAACCTTTTTGTTTTTCAGGAATATGTTTATCTATCTGTTTATCTAACTCTTTAGTCACTTTCTTTTTTAAGTATTTTGAGCTGTCGATTTTAACTTTTGGATTACTAACATCGCCCGAAATGCTTCCTTCTAAATCCGTCTTTTGAAACTGCAATTTAAAATTTGCTTTGGTTTTATTAGTTACCATGTCGTATATGCCATTGGGTATGATAAGCGAGGTTTGAGTTCCATTTAGATCTAGATTGTAAGTAACTTTAGTATCATTTATATTTCCTTTCAAGACGGTATTTTCATAAACCTCTTTAGTCATATCGTAACCCGTAAAAGTTTGAACTAAAGTAGATAGTTGCGTCTTTACCATGTGTCCTTTTTGCATGAGCAATATATAATTTCCTTTTTTTGAAGCGGTATTGTATCTAAGGTCAAAATTTCCTTCCGAATCAAACACATAAGGCATACCCATAAGCTCACTTAAACCTTTTGTGGAAATCTTTAAAGCTTGCGATGTTAGGACATTTTTATCATACACACTTTTGCTATTTCCGCCTAAGATAGGAGCATCGGCAGTTACTTTTAGGTTATCTTTTTTCATATTGACTATACCGGTTGCTTGGAACGGCCCGTGAAGTTTTTGTTTTGTAACAAAAGCCAACCTACTCAAATCTTTAATATCCACATGGTAAGAGCTTTTTAAAATTTTATTTTTCAAATCATAGCTACCCTTAAAATCAGGTACTGATGCCAATTCGGAATTTATGGAATTTGAGAAATTTGCAAGACCGTTTTTCACATCAACGTCACTTTTTATCGCAAAAGATGAAGAATCTGGAAAATCTATGTTTGCAAACTCTTTTAACCCCTTGCCCAAAAGAACACCGTTAATCAATGTATAATTAAAAGTACCGTTTAGATTTTCTGGAGTTAAATTGTCAAATTTTGCGGTTGCATTCATAGCGCCTTTTGCCATGATAGGCTTATTTAAGATAGCCAATATCTTCTCAACCGAAACATCTTTAAGAGTTGCAAGAAAACTGTTTTTTTTCATACTTACATCAACTTTTCCACCTAAACTTTGAGTATGGGCATCAAAACTAAGAATATTATCCTCATAACTCAAATCACCATTAACATCAAAACTACCTTTCAATTTTTGTTCAACTATATTGCCAATATACGATAAATCATCAACTTTTACATCAAAATCGCTAGATACATTTTGTGTAGATAAATCTATGGTGCTTTTTTTAGCACTCACATTAGCTAAAGTCGATTTTAAATTTGTATTTGCTTCTACTATATTTTTTGACAATCTAGCTATCACAGATGCTGTAAAATTGGAAACAGGAGGGAAGTTTAATTTGTATTTTGACCTCATTAAGCTTCCTACAAGTTCACCCTTGCTTACGTTTAGGTTTAAAGTACCGTCTTTATCTTTCGCTTGCACATCGTCTATATTTGCTTTAAAATCCACAAGTCCGTAAGCCAAAGCCGGCTCACCGAGCATTGCTAGAATTTTTTTAATCTGAAGATCCTTACCATTTGCGATTAGTTTATTGTTGTGAAGTTTTGCATTAAATTTTCCATCATATATGTCACTTTTTGCATTTACTATCAAATCTTTTGCACTTTTTGTAACATCTCCCGTAACTAAAAGCGGACCAAAAAGTTTTTTCTTTGTTAAAAACTCCAAGTTTTTCAAATTTGCAATATCTAAAGAAAAATCACTTTTAGCATCATGGCTTTTAAGATTTACATGTGTATTTGTAGTTTTAAAAGTTGCCAAAGACGATCTTATCTCACTAATGGCTTTTAACTCATCTCCGTTAACATCTCCATTAATTTTACCCACATACACAACACCTTTTGGAAGAGTTAAATTAAAATCTTTTAAAATCAATCTCTCATTTACACTACTTTTATGAATGACCACATCAGCCCTACCAACCAAAGCACCTTGCTTATCTTGTATCTTAGCTACAATATCTACAAGACCTTTAGTATAAGCAGGCTTACCAACTAATTCTAACACTTTAGCGGTATTGACACCTTTTGCATTTACAACACCATCTAGCGGTTTTTTATCAACAAGGTGAAGATTAAAGTTCAAATCCGAATCAAAGGCTTTTCCATCTCCTTTTGCCGTAAAATCATCCAAAACACCCTTAACATTTCCATGAACTTCTAGCTTATCCCTTATGGTCATAATGGGAGTTTTTAAATTTTGCGCTTGGACTTGATATATCAAATCAAACCATTGCTTAAATATATTTATATCCCCGTCTAACATTAAATTTCCCTCGTTTGGCACAACAGCTTTTAAGCTTATATGATCCGTTTTGAGAGTAAATTTTTCTATTTTTACCTCTTTTTGTATCTTATCGGATATAAAATCTTCAATATACGGTTTTACCATGTTATTTCCCGATTGTGTAAATCCCAAAAAATATACACCACCAAGCAAAATAAC
>PDWI01008587.1_pt1 | contig 11988 bp, 7 predicted proteins | sample 1430891 | NCBI WGS metagenome assembly PDWI01 (sample SAMN01162508, study PRJNA174530) | Oral metagenome, whole genome shotgun sequencing project. | biome: Marine environment; feature: Marine mammal; material: Swab sample of the gingival sulcus; isolation source: swab sample of gingival sulcus...
ATAATGATAATGAAGAAAAAGTAATTAACACAAATTACGGAACAAAACTTTACGAGTCTTTAGCCAATAAAGGAATCTATCCCCCTACTGCTTGTGGAGGAGGAGGTACATGCGGTCAATGTAAAGTAAAAGTTATTAATGGAGGAGGAGATCCTTTGTTAAGTGAAAAAGCAGGGCTAACAAAAAAAGATATAAAAAACAAATATAGGCTATCATGTCAAATGCCTATAAAAGATAGCATTGATATAGAACTCCCTCAAGAGATAATGAATATTAAAGAGTATCAATGCAAAGTTGTTTCTAATAATAATGTATCAAGTTTTATCAAAGAATTAGTATTAAAAGTTGAAGATGATTTTGATTTTAAATCAGGTCAATATATCCAAGTTACTGCCCCACCATACGATATAGACTTTAAAGATATTTATATAAATGAAGAATTTCATGATAATTGGACTAAAGATTCTTACGATAAAATCAAAGTCAAAAACAGAGAAAATATAAGCAAAGCGTACTCAATGGCAAACTACCCTTTAGAAAAAGGATTAATTAAATTAAATGTCAGAATTGCCTTGCCTCCCTCAGGATTAAAATATCCTCCGGGGATAGTATCATCTTATATTTTTAATCTAAAAGAAAATGATGAAATCAATATAACAGGGCCATACGGAGACTTTTTATCACAAAATAGCAATAAAGAAAAAATATTTCTGGGAGGTGGAGCAGGAATGGCTCCTCTTAGATCTATTATCTTTGATGAATTAAACATCAAAGATAATAAAAATAAGATATCATTCTGGTATGGAGCAAGAAGTAAGAAAGAAATGTTTTACGAAAAAGATTTTAACTCTCTTACTCAAAAATTTGATAATTTTTCCTTTCATATCGCACTCTCTGAGCCTCTTTTAGAAGATAATTGGCAAGGTCATACAGGATTTATCCACTCTATATTTGAAGAACACTACTTAAGTAAGCATGAAGATCCTCAAGAGTGCGAATACTATATGTGTGGACCAAGACCAATGATTAATGCTGTGCTTGAACTCTTAGATAATTACGGAGTAGAAGAAGAAAGTATTTTCTATGATGATTTTGGATGATTAAAATCAAATGGAATTTATAACTTATCTAATATTCTCTTTCTTTTTATTCTTATTTTTCGGACTATCTATTTATTTTACAAAAGTTAAAAATAAAAAAGGAAAGAAATGTTTAAATAGTTGCGATAAATGTAGCAAATGTCATTAGAAAGAAACTAAACAAACTTAATCACTCCGTATGCTTCATTTAATCTTTTTTTATATTTTGTTCTATAAAATCTCTTCCTGCTTTTAAACAAGCTAAATTCTTGTCTATAATACTCTCTCCTTTTGGAGCAAAAGCTTTATTGGTAGCCTCAACCAAACTTTCATAATTGATTAAACCTATAAATTGAGAAGCTACTCCAAGCATTACCATATTCATTCCTTTGGAATTTTCTAATTCTTTAGCTATCTCATTAGCATCAACTAAAACAGTATTGGGATAATTGTTCAATTCTTCCAATAAACTTTCTTCATCGGGATAATCAGAAATATTCTTAAAGATTTTCTTATTACTTACAATACAACCTTGAGGAGATAGATATTCAAGGTATCTTAAAGCCTCTATTGGTTCAACAGATAATATCATATCTGCTCCGCCTTTGGGGATAAGCTCGGAATATATTGGAGAATCAGAAATTCTAAGATGAAATTGTACATCACCTCCCCTTTTAGACATTCCATGTATTTCTGATTTCTTTAAATACAATCTCTTATCCAAAGCAGCAAGACCAATAATCTTTGCTATAGATAAAATTCCCTGTCCGACTATACCTGTAATAATAATATCAACTTTCATTTTTTGACTCCTTATAGGGCATGCCTAATATCCTTTTGTAAATTTCTTATCATTAGCAGACTACTGACAGTGAATTGTTTTTCTTTATCTTCATTTGTATTTTGTATATATTCTTTCATTTCTATTGTATTTATAAAACCTCTATCTATAAATTTATCTCTGAGAAGCATTGTTTTTTCTTTACTCAATTTTACCTCCTTCTCTTCTTTTATTATAAAATGATATATTTTGCTGAATAAAATTTATTCTATTGTAATATTCCTTACTTTGCAAGTTTTCTTTCTAAATAACTAATTTATATCTATTTTATTTCATCTCCTTCCTCCAATGTTTTAATTCTTTTTTCAGAAAGCTTTAATGTTAAATTTTGACATTGATTTAGAAATCAAATAATATATAAGTATTAAAGATGAGAATTTTAATAATAGAAAAAAATAAAGCTATTGCAAAACTCTTAGCACAGAGAATCAAAAAAGAAATTCAAATCTCTCATAAGCTAATTCACAATATTGAAGATACTATCAATTTATTAAATATAAATAAAAAAAAATATAACTTAATTATATTAGATATTAACATACCATATAAAGAGTTTTCAAAAGAACAAATATTAGACAGTATTTTGCTCTATGAAATACCAATAATCATCTATTCATCAAACTTTGACCCTATAATAAGAAAAAAAATGCAGAACAGCCCTATTATTGATTACATCATTAGAGCAGGTAGTCAAACAACGGAAAAAATTATTGAAACAATATATAGAATAGAAAATAACAAAAAAAATAAGATTATGATTGTTGATGACTCTTTTATGATTAGAGAACATCTTAAAAATTTTCTTGAAATCCAACAATTTTCTGTAGTTGAAGCCTCGAATGGTAAAGAAGCAATTGAGAAGTTTGAACTTGAAAATGATATATCTCTTATTATAACAGATTATAATATGCCTGAAATGGACGGATTTACTTTAATCAAGAAAATAAGAGAAACAAAAACAATAGATGAATTACCTATAATTGGAATATCCGGCATGTCTTCCGACGATGTCACAACTAAACTTCTTAAATTAGGAGCAAATGATTTTATTCATAAACCTTTTATACCAGAAGAGTTAATTATAAGAATAAATCTTCACCTAAAATTAACCAATACCCTCAAAAAGCTTCATATTTATTCTAATACCGATTATCTGACAGGACTTTACAACAGAAGATATTTCTTTGATATGGCAGAAAAATTCTTTAATATGGCAAAAAGAAACAAAAAAAATATCTCTGTAGCAATGCTAGATATAGATTTCTTTAAAAGAATTAATGATAAATACGGACACGATAAAGGAGATGAAGTTTTAAAAGTAGTCGCCCAAAACTTAAAAAATCAATTTAGAGATAGCGATATTTTGGCAAGAGTAGGAGGAGAAGAATTCTGTGCCTGTATATTAGATAAAGAATATTCAGAAAGCATAAAAATTGCAGAAAGAATAAGAAAATCTATCGAAAATATAAAAATAAAAGCAAATAAAGAATATATCCCTATTACAATATCTATAGGATTAATATCAGGTTTATCCAACTCTCTGGAAGATATAATAAAACTTGCCGATGAACTTTTATATGAAGCCAAAGAATCGGGAAGAAACAGAGTTAAAAGTAAAAAACTATAACTATTTTTTTTATTGAATAAGATTAATTAAAATATAGAGCCGTATTTCATCATACGGCTCTATATCTAAATATTTATTTTTTCTCTTTTTTATTCAAATCATCAAGTAAAAGTTCAACAGCTTTTTTTAATTGTTGATCTTCACCTTTACTCAAAGGAGTAAAATCATTTTGTACTTTAACATCAGGTTCAAGTTGCAGATTTTCCAAATATCTACCCTGCTCGTCTTTCCTGCCCACAATGGGGATACCAAAAACCAATGTCGGGTCTATTAATCTTTCCCACCAAACCGATGTCATTGTTCCGGGGACAGGCATTCCCACTAATTTACCAAGTCCTAATTTTTTATAAACATAAGGGAAACCATGAGCATTGGAATAATTAGCTTCACTCATTAAAACTATTGAAGGTTTATACCACTGATTTCTTGGACCTGTTCCTATATAATTACCTCTAGGCACAACTCTAAAATAAGGTTTACCAGACAAAAGTTTTGCCAAATCTTCATGCAAACTTCCTCCGCCATTAAATCTTGTATCAATTACAATAGCCTCTTTATCATTTTCCATTCCAAACATTTGAGAGTAAACATCTCTAAAACTCTTATCATTCATTGAACGAACATGAACATAACCTATTCTACCATTAGAAAATTTATGAGTATCTTCCCTTCTCTTTTCTACCCATCTTTTATACAACATTTCACCTTCAGTAGAATATGATATAGGAGTTACCACCTCATTCCATCTTTTTTGAGTCTTACTATCATAGAAAGAAACTACTATTTTTTTCCCTGCCTTATGATTCAAATATTTATAGTAATCATCTTTAACTTTTATTTTCTTACCATCTATTTTTTCTATTATTGTACCATCTTTTATATTTTTAGATGTTTTTCTTAAAGGACTATTGGGCATTATTTCATCAAGTTTTACCCCTTCCCCTTTATATTTATAATCTAAAAATACACCTAAGCAAGCGGTAACATCTTTTCCTCTTTTACTAGAGCGATACCTACAACCTGTATGTGAAGCATTCAGTTCACCCAACATCTCGCTCAACATCTCTGCAAAATCATAGTTATTATTAATATAAGGAAGCATTTTTTCATAATTTTCTTTATATAGTTTCCAATCAACTCCCAGTAAATCTTTATCATAAAATTTATCTAAAACCTCTTGCCAAACATGAGAGAATAAATATGCTTTCTCTGCACTATAATCTAAGTCAAACTCAGCTTTAAAAGGAACTGATTTTAATTTACCGGCAGTGCTAACTTTCATAATTTGGGAACCAGAAACCAAGAATAAATTTTTCCCTTTTTTATCCATATTCAAAGAATGACCATAAGACTGAAATTTTTTAAGTAATTTTGCTCTACTTTCCTTAATATCGTATGACCATAAATCATAACCTTTTTCAAATCTACTCAAATAATAAAGTTTTTTTCCGTCATTGGATAAAACGGCAGCAGAAAGATTAGAAGAATTAGGAGTAATTCTTAATGTCCTGTATTCCAATCCTTTTGTATCTATATTAACAGGTTTAACTTCTTTTTTAGAATTAGATTTCTTATCTTTTCCGCCTTTTTTACTCTTTGCTTCTTCATTTAAAATCTCAGTTTCCTCTTTTGAAAGGATAAATTTATTATAAGATTTTTGATTAAAGAACATAATAAAAACGTCATCTTGAGAACCCCAACTACCATGACTTCTCATTCCTTTGGCATTACTTAACCAAATCATGGCATTTCCTCCCAAAACCCATTGAGGGGAATGATGAGAATATCCGCTCTTTGTTAAATTTACAACTTTTCCCTTTCCATCAGCTTTAACCAATCCTATATCATTATTCCATCTTTTAACTCCTAAATAAGTAAGAAGCAAATATTTGCTGTCTGGAGACCATTGATACTCAATATCACCATCACTATAAGAGAAATTATATTCTCCACTAACAATAGTTCTAATTTTCTTACTCTTTAAATTCAAAACTCTTAAAGTAGTTCTATCTTCCAAGAAAGCCACTTCTTTACCGTCGGGAGAAAACTTAGGCTGAAATGTTGCTTTTCCGTTATCAACTAACTTTTCTTCTTTAATTAAAGTTGCCAAAGCAAAATATTTTTCATTGGGAGAAACAATTTCCGACATATAAATATTCCAACTTCCGTCACGCTCTGCAGCATAAACCAATCTTCTACCATTGGAAGAGAAACTAACGCTTCTTTCTTGTTGAGGTGTAGAAGTGATACGTTTTGTAGTTGAATAATCAGTGGAAGTAACATATATTTCTCCCCTTTTAATGAATGCAATCTCCTTGCCTGAAGGAGAAATACTCATTTCACTTACCCCGCTTGAAAATGTCTTGTATTCAATATTATTTTTCTGACGGTCTCTTCTGATATAAATGTTTACCTTTTGACTGTCCTTACCGTCTTGTTTTAAATATATCTCTCCATTATATGAGAAACACAATTTATTGTCTTTGGATACAGATAAAAATCTGACAGGATGATTTTTAAAGGCTGTAATCTGTTCAGTTTTGCCACCTTCAACAGGCTTTTTACAAACATTGGCAGAGCCGAACTCCTCACTTAAATAGTAAATATTTTTTAAATCAGGAGAAAAAACAGGATATAAATCTTCACCTTTAAAATCGGTCATTTTCTTGTGTGTCTTATCTTTCAAGTCATAAATCCATATATCTCTGGTAGTTGAAGAGGTATGATGCTTTCTCCATTTATCTTCAAGTCCTCTTCTGTCTTGATAAACTATCTTACCCCATTTTAAATCTAATTCTTGAGCAGGTGTAGATAAAACCATCTTGACTTCACCAGTATCAATATTAACCTTATAAAGCTGAGTGAAAACAGTACGAGGAAACATTGCACTGTTCTTATCCATTTGCCTGTAAGACGAAAAATATATTTCTTTTCCGTCTTCACTAAAAGCCTCAGGTACTTCACTAAAAGAATGAAAAGTCAACCTTTTGGGTTCTCCGCCGGTAACAGGCATTAAATAAATATCAAAATTACCATGTCTATCTGAAGCAAAAGCAAAATATTTTCCGTCAGGAGACCAAACTGCTTTAAAATCATAAGCAGCATTACTGGTCAATTGAAAAGCATTACCTCCACTAGAAGAAACTTTGAAAATATCTCCTTTAAAATTAAAAATTATCTCTTGTCCGTTTGGAGATATTGCTGGATATCTTAACCATAAAGGTTGAGCAAACGCAAACACAGATAATGTAAAAATAAACAAAATAAGCCTTTTAAGCATTTAATCCTCCAAATTATTATTTATTATTATGCCTTATATTCTATCATAAAAAGAATATATAAGGGGGAAAACTACATTTTTCTTCAAATATTTTTAAATACTTTTGTTCTTAAAACTCTTTTCTTACTTACTTTCAAACAATATACCTAGAAAAAATATTAAAATCAAATTTACTATTTATAAAGGTCCGTAAGTAAAAAATAGAGTAGGCGGTATCAAAAGTATAAAACACAATAATATTAATATTATCATTAAAGGTAAGAACCATTTTGCCCATTTTTCCCAGCTTATACCTGCCATGGCAAGTACACCCATAGTAACTGCAGAAGTAGGAAGTATAGGAACTATAAATTCGCATAATTGAAAAGCTAAAACCATAGTTTGTCTGCTTATTCCTATTAAATCACTTAAAGGAGACATTACCGGCATGGTTAAAGAGGCTTGTGCCGTGCCAGAATGTATGAAGAAATTTATAAAACATTGAACTAAAAACATTATTTGAGCAGTAACAGCTTTAGGAAATACAGATATCATTTGAGAAGCATAAAAGAGAATAGAATCTAAAATATTGCCGTCTAAACAGATTATTAAAACAGCTCTTCCGCAAGCAATAACAAACGCCACATTCATCATTCCTTTTGCACCATTTATAAAGTTTTTGGCAATATCGTTTACATTCATTGATGAAATAAGCCCAGAAAAGACTCCCATAGAAAGGAAAACAGCAGCTATTGCTTCTATATACCACTCTTTTACAAGAATGCCCCAAACCAAAACAATTAATCCCCCAATAAAAACACTTAAGACCATACTGTCTTTTATCTTCCATTTTAAATCTTTATCTTTAATTAATTTCAAGTTTTCTCTGATTTCTTTGTCTTTTTCAAAAGACAAAGAGAGTTTGGGATTTTTCTTTATTTTTAAGGCGTATAACATTACAAAAGCTATAACAGTAAATGTGCCAACTGCCCAAACAACCAACCTATAAGTTAATCCAGAATAAAGAGGAAGCCCAGATAATCCCTGTGCAATCCCTACAGTGAAAGGATTAAAAAAAGCAGCAGCAAAACCTGCCGCAGCACCCAAAAAAGGAATAGCTATTCCTACCATTGTGTCATATCCCATTGAAATTGCCAAAGGAATAAAAATAGGAATAAAAGGAATAGTTTCTTCGGCCATACCAAAAACTGAACCCCCAAGTGAGAAAATAATCATTAATAAGGGTATCAAAGCAAATTGCAACTTAGGCTTGCTTCCAAAAAACAGAGCCATTTTTTTTATTGCCAGATTAATTGTCCCTGTTTTGTCGATTATCTCAAAAGCACCGCCTATCATAAATAAAAAACTTATTATAAGAGCACCTTCATTAAATCCTTTAACAGGTGCAGTAACTAAATTAACAGGACTGATATAAGTTTTCTTAACTTTCTGATAAGTGCCAGGTTGAGCAATTTTTTTTACTGAATTGCCTACTTTTTTCTCTACTCTTTTAAAATTTCCCGACGGGATTATCCATGTGAGAATATAGGCAAGAATAAGCAGAGAATATATCAATACCAAAGTGTGGGGCAACTTAAAAGTTTTCTTTTTCATACAAAATAAAATATTATTATTCCCTTAATGTGTCAAGTATTTTCTAAATTTCATCACTATATTTTTTATTCTCATTATTTATTAAACTACCTATAATCAAAGATTTATAAAAGTTTTAGATTATCTAATTCTTTCTCTTAAATGTTATTAAAATTTATGAATTTTAAAAGATTTTAATATCTTAACATTTTTTTATATTATCTTTAAAAAAGAAAATTATTATCCTATAATATTAAAATGAGAAAAATATTTACCGTTTTTATTGCTATTTTTGTTTTAGTATTATTTTCGTATATTAAAAGTTCTATGGCTCGCCCTGGTTTGGAAGTAAAGGGAAATATTTTGGGAATACCTCTTTATCCCGAGTTAGAGATTAACAGGAGATTATCTTCAACTTCTCAACCTTGGAAAATTGTTTTCTTATCCAATGATAATTATGAAAAGATATTAAATTTTTATGAAAAAAAATTAAAAATAAAAGCAAAAAAAATAGTGTACGGAAAAAGCTTAACAATTTACCGACTTAAATTTAATAAAGGTAAAAAAGAAAAAAATAACAAGAAAGTTAGTGATTTCTTTAATTTTGGTTTAGAAATTATCCCTTTTAACAGCATGTATAGAGATGTTTATAAGAAAAAAACCAAATTAATTCTTTTTATTCCCAAAGAAAAAGTACCCCAAGATCTTCACGATTTATTGATACCCAAAAATTAAGGTATGTTTTTTTTTCTTAATATGTTAAACTTTTTCTTAAAAATTTGCGTATATTAAATTATGGGAAATAAAATTAAAAAATTAAAGAAAGTCAGAGGAGAATAATGGAAAAAAAAGACGGTTGTTTTTACAGAATTTTTAAAATTTTAAATAATTTTCGGATTATATCTTTAAATGTGATGTTTTTCGCTTTTTTATTTTGTCTTATAGCTTTTTTATTGTATGCTTTAAGAGATAAAACACCTACATTACCAGATTCGTTTATTTTGTCTTTAAAAATCAAAGGAAATATTGTGGAACAAAAAAAGACTCCCGATATCCAAGAATTAAGATTAAAACTTTTTTCCGAGAAAGAAGATTCTAACACTTTATTGTCGGATATTACCGATTCAATCAAAAACGCCGGCAAAGATAAAAGAGTGAAAGCCCTTTTCCTTGATTTGGATAATATGAGAGGAGCAGGACTGACCAAGCTGTATGATATTTGTGAGGCTATTAAAGAGTTTAAGAAAACGGGAAAGAAAGTAGTTGCTTTTGCAAACTTTTATAATCAAAGTTCATATTATCTTGCAAGTATTGCGGATACAATTTATACAAGCCCTCAAAGTATTTTGATGTTTAACGGTTTTGGGGTTTATAAAATGTATTTTAAGGAAGGTTTGGATAAATTTTTGATAGATATGAATGTCTTTAGAGTGGGTAAGTATAAATCTGCGGTTGAACCTTTTCTTAGAGAATCAATGTCCGATGAAGCCAAAGAAGCCAATATGAAATGGTTAGGCTCTTTATGGCAAGATTATTTAGATGCTATAGCTTCTCAACGCAAAGTGAAAAAAAATATTTTAATTGACTATATTGAAAATTTTGACTCTAAATTAGAAGAATATAAAGGGGATGGTACTAAATTGGCTTTAGACAATAAGTTAATAGATAAACCTCTTTTTAAAACAGATTTAAAAGAGGTTTTAGCAAAATTTACCGGCAATTCTTTCTCATCCGTAGATTTTAGAAAATATTTATCGGTAAATCCTTTCAAAAGAAAATTTAAAACTTTTGATGCTGTAGCCGTTATAATGGCTAAAGGCACTATTTATGACGGTAAAAAAGAACCGGGGGCAATAGGAGGAGTATCGACTGCGAATCTTTTAAGAAGAGCGGCAAAAAACAAAAGTGTCAAGGCCGTTGTTTTAAGAGTGGACAGCCCGGGAGGAAGTGCTTTTGCTTCTGAAATGATTAGAAAAGAAATTGATAATTTACACAAAATAGGTAAACCGGTAATTGCCTCTATGTCAAGTATGGCGGCTTCGGGAGGATATTGGATATCTATGTCTTGCGATGAAATATGGGCTTACCCTACCACAATTACAGGGTCCATAGGTATTTTTGGAGTAATCCCTACTTTCCAAAGAGCATTAAAAAAATATATGGGAGTTAATGTTGACGGTTGCGGGACAACACCTTACAGCGGAGCTTTTTCTCAAGTAAAAGGATTAGATGAAAAAGCAAAGAAAATTTTTCAAACATTTATAAATAAAGGATACAATGATTTCATTAGCAAAGTTGCAAAGTACAGAAATATGAGTGTCGAAGAGGCAGATAAAATTGCTCAAGGTAGAGTGTGGTCAGGCAGAGATGCCAAAGAAAACGGCTTAATAGATAAATTCGGTAACCTTGAGGATGCAATTAAATCAGCGGCAAAAAAAGCAAAATTAAAAGAAGGTTACAGAGTATTTCAAATTAAACAACCTTTAAGTATGAGAGCTCAACTGATTGCAGAGATATTAAAAAACAGTTCTTCCAACACATCTTTAAAAAGTAAAAATCTAATGTCAAATATTAATAAATTATTAAATTTTAAAGATCCTATCTGGATATTAAATGATCCCCAAGGTATTTACGCTTTAATGAATTTGGGAATCAGCTTGTAAAAAAAATAAGAAGGGAGCTGAGAATTAGCTCCCTTTATTTTTATTATTTTGAATTATTTTTAGTCTTTCTTCTAAAAAAGGATGTAGTATAACATAACATCCGGAGGAATAAATACCTCTTTTAGATTTTACTTTTATTTCTTTCTGTTTTTTTAAAAAACTTATAACATTCTGAGCTCTGCCCCCATAACCGGTTATCCATATTTTTTCATCTTTATTTTTATAAAGGTATTCTTTTAAAGATTGAAATATTATGGTAGGATTACTGTAATCAAAATAAATCACTCTTTTATTTCTTGTGTTGATGTAATAATTTTTATAAAAAAGAGATATAGGATAGGCAAAAATATCTATATATATAATTTTATCTTCTTTAGATATATTTTTATTAATCCATGCAAAAACATTTTTTCCACCATCAAATTTCAAAGGAAAGTAATTATATGTCTTTACCATTATAAACATTAGTGAAAGTATTAATAAAGAAATATTAATAATATTAATGTTTATGATTCTTTTGTTAATAAATCTTAGTCCTTGCCAGAATAAATATGAGTATATAAATATTAACATTGGCATAAAATATAAAATTAACCTGTGATAGTAAGGGTAAATTTTAAAACTGGAAAGGAAGAAATGCGTTATGATTGGGAATAAAGTCAAAAACAGCAAACCACCTTTTTGTTTTTTTATTAGTAAAATGGGGTAAATTACAAAAAATAAAACAGCCAGGAGAAAAAGCATAAAACCTCTACAATCTAAAAGTAATAAAGTCATTCTTATTTTTTCTATAATAAAAAAGATATAGTCTATACTAAATATATTCTTGCTAAACAATCCATTAAAATATTTTGTCCAATACCAAAGCATATATTTTCTAACAGGATGATTATGTATGAAGTAGATGTAGTATATTGAAAACGATA
>PDWI01008588.1_pt1 | contig 11988 bp, 10 predicted proteins | sample 1430891 | NCBI WGS metagenome assembly PDWI01 (sample SAMN01162508, study PRJNA174530) | Oral metagenome, whole genome shotgun sequencing project. | biome: Marine environment; feature: Marine mammal; material: Swab sample of the gingival sulcus; isolation source: swab sample of gingival sulcus...
CTAAGAACAATAAAGCTCAGATTATCATCTTCGCTAAACTAATTACTTGCAAAAAAAAGGATAACACTTCGCCCCCTTTTGCTTTGGCTAATAAGCAAACTCCATCGCTATATTTACATCGGCAGTTGAGTCCATATTTACAATCTTTTTCGAGCTAGTTCCATCCTCAAGAGTTACATTCCCATCTGGTGATGCAACAACTTCATATTCTATCTTTTCTAAATAATTAAATTTTGCAATACCATTGATATCTGTTGTTGCAACAAATTTCAAAACATCATTTTCATATAAATACACAGCCTCGCCCTTTAAGGCTTCTCCATTATTTGTTAAAGTTACAACAAGCTTTTTATCAGTATATCTCTCATTCGCTGTATATGCTACTTCATCATAAGCTTTTGCTACATCAACAGATTTTTTTACATCAACGACACCATATCCAGTAAAAATATCATAACCTGTTGTATTTATATCCATAGCAGAATCTTCTATAATCTGTTTAATATGATTTATTTTCAAATATTTATTATGAGTTAACATATTAGCAATAAGCCCAGTAACAAAAGGAGCCGCAAAAGATGTTCCTGAAGAGAGCATATAAGAGTCATCTCCGACCATTGAAATAATATCAACCCCCGGAGCTACTACAGACAAATTATTGCTATATGTAGAAAATTTTGCTCTCTTATTATCTCCATCAACAGCCCCCACACTTATCACGCCAGGATAAGATGCAGGGAAAATAAAATCATTGGAATGACCATTACCAGAAGCAGCAACAAACAAAACATCTATAGACTGCAATTTAGATATTACATTGGCCTCAAAATAACTTATACCAGGACCTCCAAAAGACAAATTAATTGGTAAAACCATATCAGGACAATTTTTAGCCTTCCAACTACCCCCATCTTCTGTTCCATCCTCTCCATAAAGATGTCTTAAAGCAGCTCCATAAGTTGCCCATACAGAGCCAGAACCAGAAACATAAAGACCACTACTGTTTTTTGCAAAGCCCTTAAATACAAGTAATTTAGTATTTACAGGAGAAACTCCTGTAATACCTTCCTCATTATTTCCTTTGCCGCAAATTATTGCACTTACAAAACCCCCATGGAATTCCCCAGGATTACCATCCCAAACCTCTCCAGCTTCAATTTCTATATAATCAGTATCATTCTCATCATCATCTATTCCCTCAATAAAAGAGTAAACACCTGGACTTTCTTGATTAAAAGCACTCCAACCTATCTCAAAAACATCAGATATTTCAGGATGATTTGTATTTATTCCAGTATCAATAACTCCAACAAAAACATCATTAGCTCCTATTCCATTCTCTTCCAAAGATTGCCCCAAATTAGTAGTCCTATAGGAGTATTGAAGAGTCTCTACAAATTTATCATTTAAAGTATTAGAATAAGTTACAGGTTCACTAAAAAGCTCTCTAACATAATCTTTCTCTGCAATAATTATATCATTCCTAGATTTTAACCTAACTAAAACATCTTCAACATTATCTTCTGTAAAAATATGAATATACAAACTATTATCACAGATAAAACTATCTAAAACTTTAGTTTTATTATCTTCTATAACAGAGATGTCAATATCCTTATCAGCGATAACATTTATATAAGTTTTTTCATACTCTAAAACATCTTCCAAATTACCTCTATCAAAAGAGTAATTACAAGAAAAAATAAAACAAATTGCTATAAAATAAAAAATCCTTTTCATTATTCAGCCTCCACAGAAGTTGTTAGAGCAAAACTACTATTTTCAGCAAAACCTCCATACTCTATTGAAGATGAGAATGAGCTAGAGTTACCTATCTCTTCTCCACCACTATTATAAAAATATTTGACAAAGGAACTTCCATGAGGATAACCATAAACTGACCACATATAAGTTTTACCTGGAAGCAACTTTTTATTAAGAGAACTTAACTCAATAGAAAAAGTATTATTATTTATAAAAGAGAACCCCTCACTAATTTCTTTCTCTGTAGAGAGATTATAAAATTTATTATTCTTAATATCATATTTAACAAAATAAGAGAAAAATAAATCTCCTTGGGGAACAGATTTTATCTTAAAAATAAAAATATACTCATCACAATCTGTTATTAAACTAGCTATATCCGAGTTAATCTTAAATTTAAAACCAACACTTAAATTATCTGTTTCATAATTATTTTGTGGAGAGTGTAAAACTATACTATGTGATTCTAATATTTCTACAAAAGAGTATCTTGACAATTTTGTAACATAACTATTATTAAAAGCTGAAACCTTATAATAATATCTTTTACCAATTTCCAAAGAGGGATCATCATCAACATATTCATAAAATTCTAACTGATATAAACCATTAAAAGAGACCTTATCTATAAATTTATAATTCTTATTATCTTCAGATCTATAAATATAGTATCCTCGTATCCTTGAATTATCACCTTTAAGATCCTTTGTCTGAAGTTGTAAAACAATATATTCTGTTTTATCAGATGAAAAACCCATAACATCCCTATCAACATTAAAAGACCTTCCTTTTATATAAGAAATGTTGACAATATCATTTTTTATATTAAAATCTTTTTTAGAATTATCTTTTTTTATTGTAAAATTAACAAACTGCTCTGTTTTATTACCTGCTAAGTCATATATAGCCACATCAAAATAGTGCCTATTTGATGGGAAAATATCCTCTGAAAAATCAAAAATTGCTGTCGTTCTAAAAAAATCACCCTCTGCTTTTAATTCATCAACATAAGAAGAAGGGACTATTAAATTAAATCCTGAAAATTTATTATCTAACTGCAAGCCTATTCCTACTGAAGTCTTATCACTTACAGCAATACCATTTTTTGATATAGCTGAAATCTTTAAATATTTAAACTCTTTTGCTCTTATAATAGTATCTTCCAAAGGTTTAAAGTTAGTTCCATCTGATGAATATCCAATTTCATCTATTTGGGGAACCTCTTTTACAGAATTACTAACTGTCTCTTTTCTACAATATAACTCTATATTCTCTCTCAAAGATGGAATATCTATATTTATAAATTTAGACAAACTATATCCCTCTTTTGATGCACAAATAGTATAAGTCCCTTTGTCAAGTTTTGGAAGATAAAGACCTTTACTGTCACTACTAGCTCTTTCTACCTCTTTTCCAGCTTTATCATAAATAACAATCTCTGCACCTTCTAAAGGAGCTCCTCCTGTAGAACTAACTACATAAATCTTTATATCAGAATACTCAACTACATTTTTTCCATGTCCTTGACCAACAACAAAAAAACTCTCTTTATTGCATGAAATAATAAAAAAAGCTAAACAAAAAAATAAAATTATCTTTTTCTTCAAAATTACTCCTCTTTTTTATCTGGCACTAACTCTATTCTCTCTTTACTTATTTTATCTAATATAGAATTAAAAATTTCTTCTATTGGTTGATAAAACTCTTTATCTATTGCATCTGCCAACCTTTCGATTTCTCCATAAGAGACCTCTTCATAATCTTGCTCTTGCTCTAACACAGATATAGTATTAACCATTTTAGAAATTAACTCTTTTAACTCACTACACTCTCTTGTTAACTTGAAGTTCTCAAACTCTTCTACTCTTTTAAAATATTTCTCTAAATACAAAGATTTCTCTTCAATCTCTTTATCCACATCTAAATCAGTGTATTCTGTTAAAATATCAAAAAGAACAGAAAACATATTTGCAGGATCATATATATCTCTTTTTATAAAAAAATACTCTTCTCTATTAGCATCAAAACCTATCTCAACATTAGCCTTTTTACTTTTGAGAATACTATTTTCTTTTTTTACTTGATTACATAAAGATGTAATCTCTCTTCTAAGACCCTCTACTCTTTGCCCATTCATATTATTACAATTTTCAACTATCTCATTTATACTACTACTTTTAAAAACAAAATCTTTTTCTGTATAATTCATAATCACTTTACCTCTATTTTTTACTAATTCCTAAAGATTTTTCACTAAAATATTCTACCTTAAAAGCCTCAATAATCGCATCCCTTCTTGTATAAGAATCTAAAGGAAGTCCTGCTTTTCTACAAAGATTTATCATCATCTCCTCTTCATCCCACTCATTCTCTATAGCAACTTGAGGTAAGAATAAAGCTCTTCTATAATCACAAGTTATTATAATACCATCTTCTCCCAACCTCATATAATCATAATATGGAAGCCTCTCTGGTTTACCTAATAAAGAAATTTCAATATCAATATCATCTAATTCATCTTCCTTAACTTTAGGAAATCTAGGATCTTCTAAAGCAGACTTAACCACATTAACTCTAACTGCTTCAGCTATAGTCATATGCCCATCAACATCACCAATACATCCTCGCAATTTACCATTTTTCTGCAAAGTCACAAAAACTCCTACTCTATCAGAAAACTCTGGTAAATCTTTTATCTTCGGCCATATCCCAGAAGGTTTAAAACAAATTCTCTCTTCTAAACTCTCTCTAGCCAAAATCAATAACTCTTTTTTACTCTTATCAACCATAAAATCCTCACAATAACTCTACCCTTTTATCAAAAGGAATACAAGTAAAAAATCATTAAAAACTATTAAAAAACTATAGAACAGTAAGAAACAAAATTTTCAGACCTTTCTTTTTCTAAAATATTTGAATTATAGTAATCTAAAATTTTTCCTCGTCTATTCATACTTTTCATCATATAAGAAACAAATAAAGTAGAAAAAAAACCACAAATAGTTGGATTTTCAACCTTATACTCATCTAAAAGTAACTCAATATTAAAATTTGCTATATTTTTAGCATATCTTAAATCCAAATTTTTAACTTTTTCTTCAATATCAATAAGATTTCCATCAAAAATAGTATAATCAAACCTTGGTCCATAATGTGTAAAATCAGAACTGGCTAAAAATGCACAATTTTCAAAAGAGATAATATCTTTTAAAAAGATTTTCATTTCCTCAAAAACATCTTTAAAAATTTTAAATTCTGAAAAACTAGGAACCATAAATACTAATATTTCTTTTATAGAACTATTTTTTATAAATGGCAATAAAACTTCTACAGCATGCTCCATCAATATAGCTTCATCATTTAACTCTATAAATTTATAACTCTCAACACTAAAATCTGAAAATCCAGAAATAGGACCCAAAGGAGTTTGATATTTATCTATTTTAGAAGTATATAATTTATCTTTCTTCAAAAAATGATAATGACTTGGAGAAAATATTATCAAGCTCCTAACATCCTTATCTAAATTATTAAAAAAGTGTGCTAATCCCCTACTAGAATAATAATGCCCTGCATGAGGAACAACACCCCCCACAACACCAAAATCCAAATCTAAAGCCCTACTATTAGCTAAATAGATATTTTTCTTTAATTTCTTTTTATCAGCAGAGTACCATTTACCAGATAACAAATATTGTCTTTCCATACAACTATAACTTTAAATTTAAAGGATTCCTACCTTTACCCCAAAAGAACTACTTGGAATAACTCCAGCCTGCAACTCTGAAGAGATAAACCAAAGAGCCAATTCATAATATAGAGACCAAGAATTAAAACAAATAGCATCCTTAACTTTAAAATTCAAGTCAAATTGGAATACCCCATTTCCTAAAAAAGCTCCTCCCTTTGCTCCACCAGTAACATCATCACCAGCATTAACATACTCACTCTTTTTAAGAACCTTATAATTCTTAGTCATAGAAACATAAGAAAATCCAGCTCCTATAGAGCCTGAAAAACTTAAAAAATCCAAATCCGGGCCATAATACTTACCAAATTCAACATTAAAATACCTTGCCAATAACTTAAAACCCATCATAGAACCATAAAATCTATTAACCTCTCCTGTCAAATCATTATAAGGAGAAATTCCATATTGAACTTGGAGTTTTACTATTTCATCAAAAAAACCTATACCCAAACCTAAATCAAAATATGTTGCACCTAAAAATTTCAAATCTAAATATAATCCTTTCAAAAAACTAGGAATTACATAAGAACTCTTTGGTCCATCTCTAAAAGCAACCTTAACTTCTTCAATATCATTTTGATCTGTTGCAATTCCAGAAATAACTAAAGACTCATTTATTGACGAATCCTCTACAGGGCTTAAAGTTTCTACTTCTGCTGGTGTTTGATCTAAATTATACATTATTCTTCTTAAAGCATTCTCTCCATTACTAAATTCTGCTTTAACTAACATATAAACAGGTCCATCATTAACTTTAAAATTATTAATCCTATACTTCCAATTTGAAAAACCTATAGCTTGTTTGTATGTTTGACCATTATCAAAACTAACAAGAACCCTTTTTACCATATTTATATTTGACTTACTATCATCCTTTAAATCAGTCTTATTTATAAAACACCCAGCAGAACCTTTTAAAGTATAATTCCCTATTAAACTTTGACCACTATCTAAATTATCTATCCTTAACCAAGCACCCTCTTTTTGATAATTAATAATCTTTTCTTTTGAGCTATAAGCTTTTTCTCCATTATATCTAGCAACAATACTATGTATGCCATTTGATAAAATTTCAGGAGTAAACTCAAAATTAAAATAACCATTATTATTCAATTCCACTTTTTTTATAACAGTCCCATCAACTAAAATTTCTACAAAATCATCAAAATTAACTTTATCAACAAATCCATCAACAGTAAAATAACCATTTAAAATCTCTCCTGATATAGGATAAATTATCTCAGGTTGAAATTTATTCCTTAAATTATCAATAACTATTCTTGTAGATTCTGTAGATAAATTGCCTGCCTTATCTTTAACACTAACAGACAAAAAATAACTTCCAGAAGCCATTCTACTAACATCAATACTTCTTTCTAATAATTTTTTATCCAATTTATTTATTCTAGCAACAATAGGTTTTACTTTTGAAGTAGAATTAACAGGAGAAATTGTTATAGAAACAGACTCCAAATTAGAAATATCAAAAACTACAGCTCTAAAATTTATATTTTTTCTCTCAACACTATCATATTTAGGAGATTTCAAAATAAGAGTAGGCTTTGTATTATCAACTCTAACTATTGCAGAATAAATACTATAATTATTATTCTTATCTACTGGTTTTATTAAAACTGGAACAATCCCATCTATAAAAAGATTACTATCTATTTTATACCTCCAAGAAGTTGTTCCTGTTACCTTGCTATAAGAGACACCATTATCAAATGATATTAAAACTTTATCTATTCTATATCTACCTTTTGCAGTCCCAGTAAAAAGAACTTCACCAGAAACAATTTCACTAACCAAAGGAGATGTCAATGTTGCGATGGGCTTCTCTTTCCTTGAAATATTATATAACTCATCTACCCTTGTTCCATTAGGTTTAAACTCTTTAGAAGAAGAAAAACTACTACCCCCTTCCAAATTAAGATTAAATCTATAATATGCCAATCCAACTTTCTTGTTATTGTCAACAGCCTTAAAACATACATCAAAAACAGGAGTACTTATTTTATTTGCGTCTAATTCTAAAGAAAAAGGAACTTTTGTTAAATCTTCAGAATCTAACATCTTAAGACTTGTAAAACTTTTCCCTCCATTTAAACTATAATATATATTTTTTATTCCAGATTCATCAAAAGCAAATCCATTTAAAACAAATTTACCACTTAAAGCTTCTTGCCCGTAATCATTTTCTAATTCAAAATCAGGCACCTTTTTATTAATAAAAACCGAAGTTTTAGTCCCCAAACTAACATTTCCCTTAATATCAACAACTTTAACTAATAAATAATATTTACCATCTTTGTACTCATTAGGATTAAAAATATAACTCCAATAATCTGTTCCACTAGCTAATTCATAATCAGCTTCTTCGTATATTTTATTCCAAAGCTCCAAATCTTTTTTGTTATTTTTTAATTTAGGATCTTCTACAATAGCAACATAAACAGATTTAACATTATCATCATCACTAGCAACTCCAATAATATTCCAAGTGTTACTAATAATAGTATTTTTTAATGGAGAAATTATCTTAGAAGAAGGAATGTCAGACTTCTCATCAATCTTAAAATCATAGGGTCCATCATATGTTACATTACCCATCTTATCCTTTACTTTTACAAGATAATTATAATTGCCATCTTCCATTCCAGATATATCAAAAGAAGCCTGCCAATCGTCCTTTCCATCAGCAATTACAAAATCACTCTCCTTTTCTCCTTTACCAAAAACAGAAACTGACAAAAATAAAAAAAACAAAAAAATTAAAACTCTTTTCTTCATAAACACCCCTAAAATATTATCACATAAAAATTATACTACAAAAACCCAAATTTGGCAAATTTATTATTTGCTATTTTAATAAAAATAGATTATATTTATATTATGAAGAGAGTATTTATAAGTTTTTTGATTATTATCAGTAATATAATACTAGCATTTGGTAGTATCACAGAAGAACCAGAAATAAAAATAGATAATATTTCTATTTCTGAAAACAAGATCATAGTAGAAACAAACTATAAAATTCCTAAAAATTTCTACCAAAACTCATCTTCTGAATTCTTATCAGTAACAACAAAAGACAAAAGATTAGAACTTATAAAAACCCAAATTCAAAATCCAAATAAAAAATTAACCAACTCCTTCAATATTACATCGACATTTTTAATAAAAAACAAAATTAACAAGGAAGAAACTAAATTAACCTTTGACGCAAATTATCAACTATGCTCCAAAGATGGGGCTTGCATACCTCCAAATACACAACAAATAGAAAGTGAATTAAAAATAACAGAAGACATAAACCCAAAAGCTTGGAAAAAAACTCTTCTATATATTCTTTTCGCGTTCATTGGAGGAATTATCTTAAACATAATGCCTTGCGTTCTGCCTGTCCTTTCAATAAAAGCATTTAGCCTTGTAAAACAGAATGAACTCTCAAAAAAACAAATCTTCAATAACTCTCTATTATATAGTTTAGGAATTATATTATCACTACTAATTCTAGCAATAGTAGCCATAATAATAAAAACAGCTGGTAAAAGCATAGGATGGGGCTTCCAATTCCAAAACCCAGGATTTGTAATGTTTTTAATTACAATACTATACATATTCTCATTTGCTATGTTTGACTTTATAGTAATATCAATATCAAACATAAAAACACACTCATACAAATCAAAATATGCTGAAAGCTTTTTCACAGGAGTTCTTGCTGTTCTTCTCTCAACACCTTGCACCGCACCATTTTTAGGAACTGCTCTAGGATTTGCATTCTCACAACCAGCAATAATAATACTACTAATATTTCTTGCAATAGCACTAGGACTATCTTTTCCATTTCTACTAATAGGAATATTTCCAAAATCTCTTAAAATTCTACCAAAACCAGGAAACTGGATGAATACATTTAAAGAAATAATGGGATTCTTATTAATTCTAACTTCAATATGGTTGCTCTCTGTTCTACACTCTCAAATAGACACAAAAAGTTTCTTTAATTTCCTATACTTTATCCTAATAATAACATTTGCTATGTGGATTTTTAGAAATTTCTACAACAGAGGAAAAACAAAAAAAACTAGAATAATCTCTATAATAGTTATATTAGCGATAATTATAACAAGTGGAGTATTTTTAATAAAAACAGAAAAACCTTCTACAAATATAAACAATCAAGCAACAACAGACAACAGAATAATATTTAATGAAAATGAGGTTGAAAGAGACATCAAAAATGGAGAAAAAATATTTATAATATTCTCTGCAAAATGGTGCCTAACTTGTCAAACAAACGAAAAAAATGTTCTAAAAACAAAAACAGCAATACAGCACTTTGAAAAAAACAACATAAAAGTATATTATGGAGACTATACAAACAACAGCGAAACAATAACAAAATGGCTAAACAAATATAACCGCTCAGGAGTCCCACTATACCTATATTTCAACGGAGAAACAGAAGAACCTCAAATATTATCAGAACTAATAACTAAAAAAATGATACTAAACCTAAAATAACTAATTTAGTAACTTAAAAAAAACAAAACCTAAAACACCCGCAACAATCAAAAGCATCAAAATAGCTATAATATAAAAAGATGATGATATTTCAGAATTATTATTAGACCTTTTTGATGCTTTCATCTCACTTTTCAACTTCTCCTTTTGAGCCTTACTCATAAAACCACAAACAGGACAACCATTAGAAAATTCTTCAGCAGTCCCAGTATTAGAACACTCTGGACACTTTATAGAGTCAAAAATCTTTCCACAACTAGGACATTGCAAAGCCCACTTATCAACCTTCTCTCCACAGCCTTCACAAAAAAAACCAGGTTTTCTACTTGCCATTTCCCATCTCCCTATATTTATCTAAAATCATTTTAAGAGCAGAACCATCCTTCTTCAACTCCTTAGAACCTCTAGTAATCTTACACAAGCTAACACCAAGCTCACTAGAAATCTTTCTCTGACTCCAGCCCCTATCCAAAAGATCCACCAAAGCCCACCTCAAAACAACCTCAGAAATCTCATTCGCAGTAAAAATTGACAGCAAAAAATCCTTAACCAACCCAGCATCATCAGTCACGGCAAGAACCTCCGAAATCGTTTCCAAAACTTCATCTCTCTCAGACATATCCATAACCCATTATAACAAAAATTGCAATTACAAGTATATATCTTTATAATCAAATTCTGGGAAAATCTGGAAAAAGCTACGCTTTTCCAGACCACGCTCTACACTTCAACTCCTCACTCGCCTCTCCTAAAACAAAAAAAAGCTCCGTCCCCTCCGCTTTTTCTATTCCATAAAACAGCTCCCTGCGGGGTTTCCGCTTCAATCGTTTTTTCATAAAAACAAACCACATAATTTTCTACCATAAAAAACACTCTCTAGGGACAGAGTAAATTCTACCCTGTCCCCACAAGCAAAATTCAATCTTTATTTAACCTCTTAAAAAAGAAAAATTTCAACTAGCTCCAAGTTTTTCTATATATAATGAGTTAAAATAACACAAAAGCACTTTTGATAAAGTGATAAATATTATAAAATTAGTTAACTAAAAACTTAAAAAAGGTATAAAGCTTTCTCTTCAAAAAAAGACAACAAAACCTTTAAGAAGAATTAGAAAAAATATAATCTAAAGGAGATAAAAATGGAAGACCAAATTTTTATACTAGATGAAAATCAATCATTAGTTGAACTAAAAGAGAGAGGCTTTGTAACAGAAGACCAATTTCAAGAATTACTAGAAAACTATCCTAAATTAATTTCTGGAAGTCAAATAAATCCAGATAATCCAAGAAAATGGATACTCATTTCAAGAGAATTTGGAGTTCCAAAAGAAGAAGAAGGTGGAAATAGATGGTCATTAGACCATCTGTTTATCGACCAAGATGGAATTCCTACATTAGTTGAAGTAAAAAGAAGCACAGATACAAGAATTCGTAGAGAAGTTGTTGGACAAATGCTAGATTATGCAGCAAATGCAGTAATACATTGGTCTATAGACAAAATAAAAGACAAATATAAAGCATATTGCGAAGAAAATGAAATAGAACCAGAAATAAAAATTCAAGAACTAATCGGAGAAACAGAAGATGTAGATAAATTTTGGGATACAGTTGAAACCAACTTAAAAATAGGAAAAATAAGAATGTTATTCATTGCAGATAAAATTCCAACAGAGCTTCAAAGAATTATCGAATTTCTAAATGAGCAAATTACTCCAGCAGAAGTTTTAGGATTAGAAATTAAACAATTCGGGAACGAAACTCTTAAAACATTAGTTCCAAGAGTAGTTGGTCAAACATCCTCTGCACAAATAAAAAAAGGAAATAAAGAATATCGTCAATGGACAGAAGAAACTTTTTTTAAAGAGTTAGAAGAAAAATCTGGGAAGCTAGAAGTAGAAATAGTTAAAAAAATAATAAAACACTTTGAAAATAAAGTTAGT
>PDWI01008589.1_pt1 | contig 11987 bp, 7 predicted proteins | sample 1430891 | NCBI WGS metagenome assembly PDWI01 (sample SAMN01162508, study PRJNA174530) | Oral metagenome, whole genome shotgun sequencing project. | biome: Marine environment; feature: Marine mammal; material: Swab sample of the gingival sulcus; isolation source: swab sample of gingival sulcus...
ATTAAAATTACATAAAGAATTATATAATACTAATTACTAATTTTATACTTAGGGTTGTTGCAAAATAGCTCCCTTATTTTTTGTATATAAAAATATAGTAATATAATTTATAATCTCACATAAATAGCGATTCAACTGTAGTATATCTACATATTGAACCGCTATTATAATAAAATAAATAAATATTTTTAATTATTTTTAATTTATTTTTGCACATCTTAGAGCGAGTCTAGACTTTCCTCCTAAAGTACAAGTGAATAATGTAAGGTCCCAATCACCTGACTTCATCTGCTCTACTGCACTTTGTCTTAACACTTCTTTTTCAATTACTTCATAATTAAATTCATTGCCGTCCATATCTCTAAATAAAATAGCATCACCACTTCCTAAAGTTCCAAGCTTTCCAAAATGTGTTTTATAATTATGCGCTAATATTACTAAATTATTCAAATAAACCGACCCTGAGTAACAACATGGTGCTACCTTTAATTTATCGTAGTTCCATTCACTCATTACAGGCAATTTTCTATTAAGTTTAGGTATTTCCAAAGTACCTACATATTGCTCTCCAGATATTATAGTTTCTGGCATATCCATCTTAGGATTTAATATGTAATCTGGTACTTCTACTTCACTATCTAATACTGGCACTTCTACTTCTCCAAATGAGTTTGTAGAAAACTTAATCTCTGTCGTTGGCTCTAACTGTTTTACTTCTAATTCTTTCAATACATCATCAGCAACTTCTCCAGCTCTATTCTCATCATAAATATTATATGCTACTATAGACATCGCAGCTATAAAACTTACCAAGCCGCCTACCATAAATACATTCCATCTTCTCATAAATCACCTAGTACCAAACCTATTCTTTATAATACCTAGCACAAACATTATTATACTAGAGCCCAAAAGTATAGGTACAGGCCACCAAAGCATTCCTGTCTGAGGCAAGCCACCACCTTCTGGAATTTTATCATCTGTTATATCATCATCAAAACCAGTTGTTACAGTAGTTGTTATTACACCACTATCATCTGTTGCTGTAATAAAACCATCATCACCATCTGTTGTAGTTGTTATTTTACCATCATCACCACCTGTTGTAGTTGTTGTACCATTACCACCACCCGTTGTTGTAGTAACTGTAACATCACCACCACCTCTTGTTGTTGTCGTTATACCGTTACCACCACCTGTAGTCGTAGTCGTTGTACTATCACCACCCGTTGTTGTAGTAACTGTAATATCATCACCACCTCTTGTTGTAGTTGTTGTGCCATTGCCACCATCTGTAGTTGTAGTTGTTGTACCATTACCACCATCTGTAGTTGTTGTAGTAACTGTAATATCATCACCACCTCTTGTTGTAGTTGTTGTGCCATTGCCACCATCTGTAGTCGTAGTTGTTGTACCATTACCACCACTTGTAGTCGTAGTTGTTGTACTATGAGTTTCATCATATGTATTAATTAATTTAAACGTAATCCCTCTTCTCTTTATCGATAATTTATAATTCTGAGGAACTTCTTTCTCTACTACAGTCCAAGTATACTCTGAAGATAAATTATCCCATCTATATCTCCAAGAATTAGATTCATTAAGTTCAACAGTCGAATACACTACCCCATCTTTCAAAAGCTGAACTTCTACAGACTGTGGTCTTTCATCTTCATGACCTTCATCTTCCCAAACTTTTAAAACTTTCCTATCAACATAGTACCATATATTACTATCTTCACTAGTATATTTCGAATAAGTTTTGACATCATAACTCCACTTATCAGCAACCATATTAGGCAAAGATAATAAGAAAGGTATCTGTGTATATTTCTTGTTTCCATGTGTAACTTGTTTACCTAATATCAAATACATTCCAACATCTAATTGTTCAAATTTAGCTACACTACTACTATTAGTTGTAGCACTTTTAGTAGGTCTTATATTATCCCTAGCTATATAAGCACTAATAGTAGATGCCATATCCAGCCACTCAGCTTTATTATGTTTATCAAGCGATAAACCATAACTGCTAAATTTAGGTAATATTGTAAATCTGCCATACTTATCCACGTCTGCGATTTTGTAAACATCAAACTTAACTCCATTTACACCAGCAGTCTTTAAATATTCAACTTCAAGTGTTGTTTTTCTGTTAGTATCTATCAGTTCTCTAGCAAATACATTGCTATTAACTGAGATCAAAATCAACAAACAAGTTATAAATGATATAAATTTTTTTAAATTCCCTTTTATTTTTATCATTATACTTCTCTCCATTTCTAAATGATCAAATCATCTATTTCGATACTTTATTGTTATCCATATTAGTAACAACAAAATCATCGGTGTTGCTATAACAATCGCTACTATTAATTCTTCTACTTCCATCGCATCTGATACGACACGAATATCTACTACTTCTTCTGCATTTTCTATTCTATGTCCTCTTACTAAAAGTCTATGCGAGTTAACTCCATAAGGTGTACACGTAATAAGAGTACATAAGTCTTTTCCTTCTACTATACTTAATGAACCTACCTCTTTAGGCTCTACTATCAATATTTGATCAACCTCATAAGTAAAAAGTTCATCAAGTATCCGTAACATAAACACATCGCCTTCTGACATTCTATCTAAATCTGTAAATAATCTAGCACTTGGTAGCCCTCTATGTCCTGATAAAACCGTATGAGTATTTTCACCACCTACAGGTAAAGAAGTCCACTCAAGATGTCCTATCGCTACTTGTAACACTTCATCACTAGTACCATGATATATAGGTAAAGAACAACCTATTTTAGGTATTTCTATATACCCCATTATACCGCTACCATTTACATTCAACATAGAATTATACATGTCTACTTCTTCGTCAGAAAGTATAAACGCATTCATTCTTCTTCTCATTGTCGCATTAAAATTTTTTGCCTTATTCCAAATGCTTTCATATTCTTTCTTATCTAACTTGGATACATCTTTTGCATATCCTGCCACCGCTCTTGATTGATGAAGTGAGTTCCAATAGTTACTAGCTGCTGGATACAACAGTAAGGAGAGCCCTCCAATAAATACAATTATTAAGATTATATTTGTAAAATTTTTTTTCAATTGAAACGTTCTCCTTACTGTTGCAATAGCTTTCGCTATTGCAACAGTATATGCCTAATTACAATTAATTAACGTGTTCCAATTATTATATCGGTACGTTTACTATTTTGCTGCACCTACTATTTTTCTAGTAACTAGAAGTATAGCAGAACCTACTACAAATACGCCACCGAATATATAGAATAATGTAGTACCCATACCACCTGTTTCAGGAAGTGTAGCACCTTTACCATTTTCTATTGTAACTAAAACATGTCCTGTAGTTTCTTCCCATTCAAATGGTGGATTAGGCTCTACCACACCACTTTCATATCCATCATCACCTAATGTAATAGTGAGTTTGAATGGTACAGGTTGTTCTAATAGGTTGTATCCTACTGGTGCTTTTGTCTCTATTATTCTGTACTCTCCTGATTGAATTCCTTTATGGAAATATTTAATCTTGTTTCCAACTATATCTGAAGTTATTGGATCTGTATTAACTTTTACCCACTCTTCAGTTCCATCTGATTTCTTTTGTTTTCTTTCTAAATCAAACTCAGCACCTTGTAAAAGTAAAGTATGCATATCTTTATCTACTTTGCTTATAACAAGACCATATGTATAAACTATAACTGTGCTCTCTGGTGTGTTATTTGTAGGTACATCTTCTCCTGGGTGATCTGCTGGATCCCAGTTTGGATCTTTAGAATACTCTACATAAAGTTTATTTAAGTTGTCCACATCATATTGTGCACCACTTATTTTTTCTGGTTCAAGTTTAGCTTTATCATTAAGTCTAGCTGCTAAAAATACATAAAGTTCAGTATCTTCTGTAACGCTTACTGGTGCTTGTTTTAAATCATCAAATTTAATTGCTATATTTGTTGCTCCATTGTTAGGAGTAGCATCTACAGTATAAGCAGTTGCTGGAAGAGTACTTTCAACTCCACCTTTTACCATTTTTACTACTACTGAAGTTTCAATAAAATCAAGACTTGGTGATAATGTATCTCTAAAATTGAATTTATAAGGTCCTACAAAGTTAGCTGCATTTTTCGCTGGCTTACCATGTAACATAAAGTGAACTTCATCACCTATTTCATAATCAGCTGCTAATTTCCAATGTGAATCACCTATTGTAGTGAATAAAGCTGGATCTACATATTCATCAGATTTAGTATATTCAAATACTTTTTTATCAGATGATGGCTTTTCAGCTTTTAATGAAGCTACACATTCGCTTCCTGCTACTTCAACTATAAATGCCGTATATGCATCACCTTCTTCTATAGCTTCATCTCTATCTTTTATAAAATAGTAACCAGAGTCAACTGTAGCTTGGAAATCATTTCCTTGATTAAGTGTAAGATGAACATCTTTTAAATTTTTGCCAATCTCTCTGGATTTTTCAAGTATATTTCCATCATTCAATGATGCTGCAAACTCATTAGCATTAGCCCAGTTACCTTGATATGCTTCTGTTACACCAGCTCCCCATACTGAATTACTAAGAACGTACTCGCCTGCGTCATTTGTACTTAAATCACCTGTAAGTATTTGATAAACGTCATAATTATGAGTTACATATGCATTTTCTAATTTTAATACTTGTTCTTTTGGCTTTGCTGTGTTATCAGCCATTACACCAACAGTTAAACTACTTAATACAACTAGTGCCATTATAAAAGCACTTATTTTTCTCATTGTTTTCATATTTTTACCCTTTCTTTCATATGAATACTAATTTGTTGTTACTTATTAACTATTCTCTCACCTTTTTACCGCAGTGTTTATCGTGACCTCTCACGCTCTCAACCCTCAATCCTTTTTCATACATTCTCCTTTCCTCTTTTTCTTTTATATAAAATACCTCCTAATGCTAACAACATAATAACTACACCTAAAAGGTTGTACATCGTAGTACCTATGCCGCCTGTTTCAGGTAACGAATATCCGCTATCTTTGGTATTTTTGACATGTAAGTATTTTTGACCATTAAACATTCCTATATAAGCTACTTCATCTTCTTGCTGACTACCACTGTTTTGCTTAACATGAATGAAATCACTTTCAGGATAATCGGCTACCGCAAGTGGTATAACATTACCATCTCTATCTAGCTTAAATACTATAGGTTTCTTCAAAATTGAGTAACCATCTGGTGCTTGTTCTTCAACCAATAAATACACCGTGTCAATCAAAAGATTTTGTATATTTGCTAAACCATCAACACTAGAAGTAATTATATCGCCATTCGAAGCATCTAGTTGCCATCTCTTGCCAGCAATGCTGTAATTTCCACCTGCACTTTCAACATATAATTTGAATTTCGATTCTCCAGCAGATTCTCCAGTTCCTCCATCTATCTTTCTAAGCACTGTATTAACTTGTGGATTGTCGCCCTTAGTATTAGTAATAATAAATGCATTTGCTGAGCACATTCCAAACCTAGTTTCTGGATTTTCATTTCCAGCAACAGTAGCTACATAACCTACATCAGAAGTTGGACTATTAAATGTTGTAAAGTATCTATATCTACCATTAGTACCTTTATACGACATCTTTCCGTAATTAGACTCGTATTTTAGCTTATCGCTAATAACATTTTCAGTTCCAACATCTACTATAATTCCGTCATTTGCATCTTGTCTAAGTACTAGCTTATTTCCAGTAGTAACATTTTGCACCTGCATAAATTTGCCCGACCTATTAACTTTCCAATAAACACTCTCGCCATCTTGTTTGTTAAAAGGCACCCATTTTACTTCTTCATTAGTACCAGAGTCTACTAACAAGTACTGACAATCATATCCTATTCTTCTGATACTATCATCAAATTGAACCGTAGAAGTATATCCAGTAACTTGAACTTCTTCTAGAGTTATTACATCTGATTCTCTTTGAGTAATACAAACTTTTTCAGTCCAGTTGTTAGCTTCATTTAAAACGATAGTACAACCGTCGATAACCTCACCATTCTTCTTAATTTTCACTCTTACCGATGATGGTCTGTCCGATGGATTATCTCCTACCCATCTTTTAATTATCACGTACTCTTTACTCGTAAAATCACTAATCATTTTCAATGTACCGTTAACAGCTACAGCACCACCACGACCTTTTCTACTATTGTTGTTTCTAAATACTACCCTTACAGCAGATTCATTTACTTGTGTCCCATTATAATCAGTATGTATAACAAGGTCTTTTTTATATTTAGCATCGGCAGGTGGATTACCATTTATTTGGAAATCGGCATCACTAAGAGCTGTATTTTCAGTCGCAAACTTCCAATTATAATTAGTAACTCCATCTATCATATTGCTAGCTATATCATAATGCCAATTATTATAATTGCTAGTAGGTGGATTACCTGATTGCCAATGTTCCGAATTGTACTGATTGTTTATATGTATGTCATTTTTAATTTCATTGTTAGAGCTATTTCTAACTTTGTTTCCATATATGAAACTAGCTCCCTCATAAATACCTATTTCTGAATAATAGCACCCCGCAATAGCTCCTCCTTGTCTAGATTTATTGCCAGTCATCTTAGTAGGTTGCAATGAAAGCATTCCCTTATCGCCTTTATACTCTCCAGAAACTTCCTGTTTCTCCTCTATAAATATAGCTCCTCCAGAATGTGTTTCTGCATTTTGTCCTCTTAAGAAATCTATTCCATAAGTACTATTACCTGTAAATTCTCCTCTGTTAATATATGCGTATCTTCCACCTGATATATTTATAGCTCCTCCGAAAGAATTAGCATAATTGTTTATAAACTGTCCTCCATTTATTTCTAAAGAAGTTATCTTTTTCGACCAAGTTGGTCCGACTAGGTCTACACCAGCTCTATAACCAGTATGAGCCAATGATATAGCCCCTCCTTCTCTAGCAGCTTTGTTATTTTGGAAAACTCCACTATCCATAGTCATATAACTATAATCACCTAAGTAAACTCCTCCACCTGCACATATAGAATAGTTACTATCACCTGAATACTGTCCTGCCAAATCATTATATAATCCTGCCATAACAGAGTCATTAGGTATTTCTAACCCTGTATATCCACTAGATAATTCATAATATTTAGCTTTATTATTTTTTATAGTAGAACCATCTAAAATTACAGCAGCTTTCTTATCATTTCCACTACCTACAGCATATATTGCACCTCCTATTTGTGATGCACAATTTCTAATAGTAGAATTAGTTAACCACACATTACCTTTAGTATGTATAGCTCCACCTTCACCTTTCATTCCATAAGGTGCTGCTTTAGTGTAATTAGGTCCTCTATTATCGTTATTTTCTAATATCATTCCACCTGAAACTTCAAGCGCAGCTCCCTTACCAACTTTTATAAGAGGTGCATAAGCCATCTTATTAGCACCAGTAATAGTAAATCCTTTCAAAGTTAGACTATTACCATCTTTTACTTCAATAAGGTGTTCTTTAAAGTTATCACCACGAACTAAAGTAAACTTCTTGCCAATAGCTTTTGCATCTATAGTAGTCGTATCATCTATTAACATAGTTGACAATATTTCTATTTCTCCGCCATCATTTAATAGCTCTAATGCTTTTTCTAAAGTTCTAACAGCATTTTCTGGTCCATCTCCATCATCATTATCATCACCATGTTTAGGGTTCAAATAAACTTTATCCAAAGATGCAACACTCTTTTGTTTCTCTCTAGCTTCATACTTCGAAAAGTGAGTAGTAACAAAAGATAACTTTCCATTTTCAAATGATGAAGTTTCAACTTTTTCTTTTTCACCACTGTCTTTTATATGATACCAAGCGTACTCATAGTTATCATAAGTAGTAAAGTTTGGTATAGTAATACTAACATTAACCTCTATTCCATCTGGAACATTGTAAGGTTGACCATTTAATTTTAAAACTATATCGTAACCACAAATAAATTCTCCATCATTATCATCGTGTTCATCTAATGGATACATATATGCTTCTACGCCATCATCAAATGCACCAGTTATAGAACTATCTGTTATTTCATTAGTCAAGTCTTCATATCCAGCAAATCCTGCAAACGTTTTATACATCGCAACCTTAGGCTTATCTTCTTTTTTCTTTTCAATTTTAGGTATTATAGTAGTAAGTCTAACTCTCTTTTCTCCTTGTAAGTTAGCAAAACCTACTATGTTTTCATCAAGTATTTCATAATCATAATTAGCAAGTTTATCATCTACCAATTTTATTACCGAAATTCCTGTAACATTATTTAAGTTATCTTTAGAAACTTTATTTACTACATAACTGTTTAACTGTTCTTCTTGAACAAATACTACATCACCCTCTCTAACTCCATACTTGTTCTTCTCGTTCCAGTAACCTCTTTGCTTTAACTCATCTATCATATTTTCAGTATTTACATTTTTAGGAAATGTATCAGCATTTGCATATTCTAAACACAATGATAAATAAGCAGTAGAGAAATTATCTATATCATCGCCTAACCAAGCAAACTGTTCACTTTCAAAATCAAAGTCTTCTTTTGCTCTTTCAATATGACTTGCTGTAATAGTTAATAAATCTTGTAAAGGTTCACCAGTAAGCTCTCCATCATAGAACGGTATAACTTCTTTTTTATCAAGCTCTGCCTTTTTTTGCATTGCAACTTTTTGCTCTTGTGTTAACTGTTCTTGTTTCTGCTTTTCTTTCGCTGTCTGTTCCTTTTGTTTTTCGTTAAGCACATCTTCTTTAGCTGTATCTTTTTCATCTGGATTTGTTTTTTTATCATCTTCAGCTACAGTAGCATCGTCTTTATCATTAGGACTAGCTACATTATTTTTATCCACTTCGCTAGTTGAAGGAACTTCTTCCTTAACAGTTGTATCTTGCTTTGTTTTCTCTTGTCCAGATTTTTCTTCTATATTTTGTTGTTTATCTTGTTTTGATTGTTGATTGTCTTTCGACTGATTTTTACCCTTATTATCAACAGTTTCTTCTGTTTTTACCCCGTCTTTTTTACTTATTAATTTATCCTCTGACTCGCCTTTTTTATCACCCTCTACGACTTTGTCATTTTTACTATTTCCCTCTTCTTCAGCTTTCTGCAACTTTTCACCCTCTTGCGCAGTATCACTGTTTAATTGTTGTTCTTCTTGCTGCGTATCTTTAGTTTTTTCTTGTTTATTCTCGATATCACTCTTCGTTCCATCATCAGCTTTATCATCTTTTACAACAGCATCTTGTTGTTCTGTTTTGGCAACCTGCTTATCATCTGAGTCTTTCTTCTCATCTTGTTTTTCATCTTGCTGCTCAGGCTGTTCATCTGTGTCTTTACTATCAGGTTGTTTGACTTCTTGCTCTTGTTCCTCCTTAGAATTATTAGCAGCTTGTTTGCTAAGTTTTTCTAATTCCTCAAGCGCAGCAGGATCCAACTGTTCTGTAGCTGGTTTATTCTTCATTTGAGTAAGCAATGTTTTATCGGTTTGCGTTCCTATAGAAACTTGCCCATCTTCCGAACCCTTGCTCTCATCGTTTTGGGCAACAACCTTAACTCCTTCGTCATTCAACTCGTACTGTACATCACCAACTCCATCTTTATCTATTGTAATAGCAGGTATTATTAAAGAGTGAACAGTAGCAAATATTACTACCAAATACAATACATACAATAACTTTTGCCAACGTTTCTTTTTCTTATATGATTCAATTATTTGTTTAACTTTATTAGATATTCCCTTTTTCATGGTACCCACTCCACTCTATTAATTATTTTATTTCTCCAAATGATTTTAAAGGCCAAACTCTAAAAACTACTTTTCCAACTATCTGTTCATCAGCTACGCTGCCTACAACAGTATTTCTAGAATCAATTGATATGCTTCTATTGTCCCCTAGCACAAAATATCTTCTCTCTGGCACTTGATAAGGTAACTCTATGTTAGAATCTCCAAATGCTTTTTTCTCTATATACGATTCTTCAACCAACTTCTCGTTTACGTAAACATTCCCATCTTCGTCTATATTTACCCAATCACCTGGACCTGCTATATATCGTTTTACGAGTAGCTTATTTCCGTAATAGAACCCTATTATGTCCCCTTTTTCTAGTTTCGCACCCTTAAGCGAAACTACAATATTTCCCTCTGAAAGCGTCGGTTGCATCGAGATACCATATATTTGAAATACAGGTAACCAAAGTGTGGCGACCAGCACTGATATTGCTGCAACTACTACAAGTGAATAAAATGTCCCTCGTAATGTACTACCATATGTTTTTTTGTAAGTTTCTCTTTTTAATTCAGCTTCTAAAACGCTTACGTCCAAAGCTTGTAAAAAGTCATTTGATTTTTTTTTCATATGTCATTTATAAATAGCTTGAACTAAAAATCTGTAACGAAACTAGCCCAATTATTTATACTCCCTAATAATCTTAACTTCCCTAAGTCATAGCCACATAATTAATATTTAAAATTAATCAATAGCTATGTAAATATTAGTACGACGTTCAGTATACATTTTACCGAATACTAAGTACAAAACACCCATTGCAACTAAACCCATCAAATCAATTATAAAATTAAATAATATTTCAACAAATAACTAAGTACCTATTTGTAACCACTTTAGTGTCATTATAAAATTCAAATTATCTTTACTTCTATCGTTAAAAATTTACTACAACATCTCATCTATACTAACTATATAATTTTTATAGTCATAAAACGTAAACTTTTTAATAAAGTCTACGTTTTATGAAAGCACAAACATTTCAGTTATATCGTATAAATTCATCATATATTATCAATTCATAAGTTGATCTATTTTATGTTGAACGTCCGACCAATACTTTTGAGTTTCCTGTTTAACACTATTTATCATGCTACCACATCTAACTCTAGTATCGTGTTCTATTTCTATAGATTTACGATTAGCTTCGTCTACAATCTGCTTAGCTTGATACCTAGCGTCCTCTATAATATGCAAAGCCTCCATTCTGCTCTCTTCTTCTATCTGTGCACTTATAGACTCTTGTCTTTCACTCAATATTTTAATATTTTCAATGTACTGTTCACAAGCTCTCTGTGCACTTTCAAACACTCCGTTAACTTCAAGCGCAGCCTCTGCTATCGAACCCGCATTAGTTATAGCTAAGTCTTTTTTATTAAGTCTAGCATTCATTTCTTCAACTCTTTTTTGTAACATCTCTTTTTCTTTTGTCTGTTCAAGTAACAACTCTAGTAACTCACGTCTTCCTAGTTTCTTGAGTTCATTTTCTATCATCATCTTCGACTCCTTTTGGTAAAGCTAATTTTATATTTGCCACTTAATATCCACAATTTTAAATTGTACGAATAGCTTAGTTTATTTGAATTGAGTTCACTTTTATTCGGATACTTGTCCCAATTATAAAACAATCTTCCCCATATTCAACTAGTCTTATAGCCCTATATTTGCGTATTATTATACCATCTAAAACGCAAAATTACAATACCAATAGTGAAATATTAATGTTTTTTTATAATTTTTGTGCATTTTTAACTATATTTATCATTTTATATAGGTCTTTTGTCTGTTTTTTAGTAGTGCTTATAATGATAAACTTTTTTTGTAAAATATTGCAAAAATATTTATAAAATTGCTATTTATATACGAATATGCTAGCAACTATCCACACTTATAAAAGTACACAACCTAAATAAATAACATTTGTACTTTATTAAAAATAGCATATTAAATAAAAATTTTTGCTCAAAAAAATGCGAGCACATTTTACTCACATTTTATTTCGGCATATATTTTATTTTGTATTATACTTTCTCAAACTTCCCACACCTAAAATTAGCTTAATTCCTTTAAAATTAAGTATTTCAAACAATAAATTAGCAAATTATACCATTAGTGGTTTTGGGACTAGT
>PDWI01008861.1_pt1 | contig 11987 bp, 9 predicted proteins | sample 1430891 | NCBI WGS metagenome assembly PDWI01 (sample SAMN01162508, study PRJNA174530) | Oral metagenome, whole genome shotgun sequencing project. | biome: Marine environment; feature: Marine mammal; material: Swab sample of the gingival sulcus; isolation source: swab sample of gingival sulcus...
ATACAAAACACAAAGCTTAAGACAAAAAATACCAGCACTAGCAATACTACAGACACCACCAATACTATCAGTGCTATTACCAGTGCCAATCAAAATAAAGACCTTATTCAGTCTGCGATAGAATTTTCTCTCGATTTTGCCTCAACAGACGAGATTAAAACACAACTCCATCAAACAGACAATCATCATAGACAGGTTAAGGTCATGCAAGTTAACTTGCCCCATAGCCATATTGAGGTCTATATTCCCACACAACTTTATTTAAGCTCATTAAAAAATTCAGATAAACAAGCAACTATCGAGCTACAAAACAATCTAAAAAATAGTATTGAAAATCTAATTCCCACTTCAGAGATTAAACAATCAGGACTCAATAGTATTAGTAAACGCCAAGGCTTTGGGCTTAGCTATATCGCTCTATTAAAAAACCGCTACACCAATGACATAGAGACTTTTATTAAAGAAGCCGATAACAATGACAATAATGATAATAATAGCAATAATGATAATGGCAATATAGCAAAACGCATTCATGGCACTGGGCAAGCCCTACTTTCTGGCTATGTGCAACCCACAGGTAGCAATATTGAGCAGGTACTGGCAACCCGTAACTTTAAAGTCCACCTATATAATCCATACGCAAATGATTCTGTCCGCATACTGGGGCAAGATTATCCACTAGGAGCGAACTTTTCAGCAGGCTATGCACTGTGGCTAGCAGAAAACAACCTGCATACCACTGGCTTTGCCAATATGCTAGATACCCGTGAAAAGTCAACGTTACCCAAGCTGTTTATGCTAGAGCCATATAACCCAAACAAACGAGTCATCATCATGATACATGGTCTTGCCTCTAGCCCTGCAACATGGATAGGCGTCACCAATGATATTTTTAATGATGCAACACTGCGTGAAAATTATCAAGTATGGCAAGTATTTTATCCGACCAATATTCCGATGATAGAAAACCGTTACCAAATTCAAAAACTTATTGAAACGGCGTTTAGGCAGGTTGACCCAACTGGCACAGACATCGCCAGTGAGCATAGTGTCATTATCAGTCATAGTATGGGTGGTATTTTATCACGCATGATGCTATCAAATAACAACCTAACAACCAAACTGAGTCAGCTAACACCAAGCTCATCAACCTCGACCCCCACATCAACAAAAGATGTCAACGAGCAAGATAACGCTGAGCAAAACCTAAACACTAGAAAACCAGATACGAAAAAACTAGATAGCAAGACTTTAAATACCAAAAAATTGCTGTTATCTGCATATTCTCAAGATGAGGTGGAAGAACGATTTCAACTACATAAACTACCGCAAGTAGACAGAGTGGTATTTATCAATGCTCCGTTTAAGGGAACTGATTTTGCTGATAGATGGTTTACCCGTGCATTACGACGTATCATCCACTTGCCAGTTGGCATCACAAAAACCATTTATGGGAATTTATCCAGTATTGTCAAGCTAGAAGGTTTAAAAGATGACCCACTAGGGGCTTTGTTTCTACAAAATGGGGCAAGCCAATTGAGCAATCGCTCTTCATTTATGGCATTGACCAAAGACGTGAAAATGGATGCTACTGTAAACTATCATACCATTATCGCCAGTCAAGATGATGACATCGTCAAAGGCATTCAAGCTTATCAGCAGGTTCAAGGTGAAGGTAATGGTGAAGATAAAAAGAAGTCCAAAGATAAATCAGACAATAAATCAACGAATGACCCAACAAATAATCGACAACAAACAACGGATAACAGCCAACAACTTGCCAGCATTGCCCCAACTAGAAAAGTCGATGTTACCAAAAAGCTAAGTCACAAGCTTACTAAAAATATGTCAGATGGTATCGTCCCCTACACCAGCTCACACCTTGATGGGGCAGATTCAGAAACCATTATCTCTGGAGGGCATAGCATACAAAAGAATCCAAAAACCATTTTAGTGCTTAGAAACATTCTGCACAAGCAGTTACAGACTTATCCAATATCAGTATCAGTGGCATCAGCAGACTAAGCGAATAAAAACTATTGGATCTCGCAAATTATTGCAACCACTCGTTAATAGTCATCGCAACCTCTTTTAAAATGTATGGCGACCTAATCGCAAGATCTATGCCCACTGCTTCCATTAAGGCTTCATCAATGGTCTGTTCATTATCTGGATACAGTCTAATAATGAGACTTCGATGATTTTTTTCTGCGTATCGATATTCCTTCACTAACTTCGCGACCATACCATCTTTTACATTAGAAGAAATAATTAACACATCAATGTGTCGCTCATGCAACACTTCAAGGATTTCATTAACATTTTGATAGAAACGGACACTTTTTGCTCCAAAATCAAGCAACTGATTAAGGTCACTATGAATATTTTCACTACCATATACACAAGCGATGTTTTTCTTAGTTAGCAGCTCTTTTTCAAACATCTGACTTTTTTCATGTAATGGCACGATCAACTCAACAACAGTACCTACTTCTGGGGTACTCTCTAATGTCAAGCTCGCACCTAACACCTCAGCAAGCTGTTTTGCTAAGGTCAACCCCACCCCAACACCATTATATTCATCATTAATGGCATTATCAACTTGGAAAAAAGGAGCAAACACATCTTCATGATACTGCTCTGGAATACCAATACCCGTATCTTTAATGGCAATCGTCCATCGAGTGCTATTATCAAAATGTTGCAAATTCGATGAGATGGTAATCGAGCCACTCTCAGTATATTTAACTGCATTATCCATAATAATCTGAAAAATATTACGAATCTTATCAGCATCACCCAACAGTGTATAGTCCATGTGTGAAATGGCACTGACTAGATCCAGCTGTTTTTTATCAGTCATCACCTGATATTCAGCAACAACATCAGAAACAAGCTGTAGAGGATTAAACTCGACTTGATTAATTTTCACTTGACCTTTTTCTATCGCATTCAGTTGCGAAATCTGCTTTAGAATAAAGTCAAGCAATTGCCCACCCCGACGAACCACTGTGAGTGCATCATTTTGTTCTTCGGTTAAATATTGCTGACTAAGCAGTTGTACACCACCGACAATTGAGTTTAATGAACTTTTAAACTCATAATCAATCAAGTGCTGAAGTTGATTTAATTGCCTAGTAAGCCTTTCGTCTAACGCACGATTTTTTTCAGCATCAATTTTAAGTTGTTGCAAAGCATCAGTAATGGCATGATTTTTTTCTATTAATTTATTAAAGGCCTGTCTTGTGCGAAAAATCTCAATAAATTTCACATCTTCTCGCAAAATCGGTAACCCTGAAATGTCATCACTTTCTATTATTAAGTTGGAAGTATTTAACAACTCAAAAGACTCTTGATTAGTCTTGATAACGATCCTAACAACTATTACAAGTACCAGTACCTGTAAGCCTGCTAAAGACAATAAAAACCAAAAGTTATTGGCAAACCACTGCTCTCTTAAAAATTTTAGATCTATGGTAACGGATACAAACCCGACCAAATTGTTATCAAATGACTGTGATGGCATTTGCAAACCCATCAGTTGCTCAATGACTTGATTACTCATAGAAACATCTTCGACAACATTTTTATGTGCTGAGTAACGATTTTCGATAAATACAGTCCAAATAGAAGATTGACCATCATTTTTTGATAAATCTTTTTGAATCTCTAAAAAATCAATGTCTGCAACCGCACCATCATTCTTTTTAATATCATTAATCTGACGACGATACAGTTCAACGCCTAGCCCATAAGGCATACTCGCTGTCTGTGCAATGAGATTTGCATATTGTTGAGCCTCGTTTTTCTTACAGTTAAATTCATTAACAAGACCAAACAAAATGATTACAAAAAAAGACATCACCATCAAGCATGTAAGCCCAATGATGATGACATGAGAAATATGTGACGAAATAGACTTAAGCTTCTTGGTTTTCATAAGTAATTTCTTATTAAGTACTTAGCGTTTTTTTGCTTTACGCTTATATTTTTCATTACGTTTACGCAGACGCTGTGGTTGATTCTTGGGCTTTTTTTCATTTTTATTCGGAATGTCTCTATCCTCAAACGGGTTTTTATTTTGTTTAAATTCAACTCGTAAAGGCGTACCTTCTAATTTAAAGACTTGGCGAAACTGACCTTCAAGATAGCGTTTATAGCTTTTTGGCATGGCACTGGTCTGATTACCATGCACCACTATCACAGGTGGATTGTGTCCGCCCATGTGTGCATATCTCAGTTTGATACGTCTGCCACCGACCATTGGCGGTTGATGAGCAGTGACCGCATCGGAAAGGATTTGTGTCAAACGATTGGTAGAAACTTTTAGCATGGCAGAGTCATAAGCTTTATGGATAGACGGATACATATTGCCCACACCATTGCCATATAAAGCTGAAATAAGATGCGTTTTTACATAAGGAATAAAGGTAAAACGCCTATCCATTTCTTTTTTCACCAAGTCTTTTTGCTCTTGGCTAAGCCCATCCCACTTGTTAATAGCAATGACCACAGAGCGACCTGCATTAATAGCAAAGCCTATCATGTGTAAATCTTGGTCAACAATACCTTCTTTGGCATCGATCACCACAATAACCACATTGGCATCTTTGATTGCCTGCAAGGTCTTAATAACCGAAAACTTTTCAACCTTTTCGCCAATACGTCCACGTCGACGTACTCCAGCGGTATCTATCAACACATACGAACGCCCATCACGCTCATAAGGGATATAAATACTGTCTCTTGTTGTCCCTGGCATATCAAAGACAACCACCCTATCTTCACCCAATAGACGGTTTACTAGCGTAGATTTACCAACGTTAGGACGACCAATCACTGCCAATTTTAAGCCTTCTGGTGCAGGCTCTTCTTTTTGTTCAGGCATCTTTTCAGTTAGGTCATCTAATAGGTTGTGTACCCCTTTACCATGACTGGCGGCCATTGGATATGGCTCACCTAACCCTAATGCAAAAAATTCTCCAATAGCAGCTTCATGCACCCCATCAATCTTATTGGCAACCAAATAAATCGGCTTACCTAAGCTACGAAGCTGTTTGGCAATTTCGGCATCCGCACCAATCATCCCTGCACGGGCATCAACGACAAATACAATAATATCTGCTTCATGAATGGCAGTATGCGACTGAGTTGACATATAGTCATCAATATTACCATGACCATCGTCCGCTTCACCAATACCGCCTGTGTCGACAACAATAAATTTTTTGTCCATATAGGTGGCATCACCATATTGACGATCACGCGTTAGCCCAGACATATCAGCCACTAGAGCCTGTCTGCTCCTAGTAAGCTGATTAAATATAGTCGATTTACCGACGTTCGGGCGACCAATTAAGGCGACCACAGGTTTCATACTCATAAACAATCTCTACTACCCAATTTTAACAACCAATTTTTTTAACAACCAACTTTTAACAGCCAACCTTTAACAACCAATTTCTAAACAACCAATCTCTCATAACTGGTTTATAATAGCCATTAATCCTTTCAAGCTACCACTTCCAAATTGAAACTTCGCCCGATTTACTTTGGGTAACCAGTCTATTACCGATAACTTGCAAATGGTTAATTGAGCCTTTAGATTTATTTCTACTGACAATTTTTCCTGTTGAGCTATCTAGCAAGTGAATAACACCGTCATAATCACCAACCACCACATATCTACCAACGACTACTGGATTACTCAAATTTCGATATAGTAACTCAGAATTTTGCCATTTTAACTTGCCAGTGTTTCTATCAAAGGCGACCAGTTTACCGTCGAGGGTGCTAACGACCACCAGATTTCGACTAACGGCAGGGCTGTGTAAGCTAGCAATTTTTTTGAAAAATACCACCTTACGGTCAGACATACGGATGCCTGTTAATTCACCACTATAACTCACCGCATAGAGTGTGCCATCATACAACGCAGGCGTACCATCAACATCGCTCATACGCTCAATATCACTCGCACCAGAGGCAATGCCAATACTGCGAGACCAAATTGGCTCACCCGACTCTACTGCCAATAAATGCACACGACCATCAGCAGTGGCAAATAACACATGAGAATCATCTAATAAAATTGGCTTGGCAGTACCACGAATACTGATGTCTGGTACTTGCGTGACAAACTTCCAAATTGGTTGTCCATTATCTAGGTTTAGCCCATGCAAAAAACCATCATTGGCAGATAGCATCACTCGATTTTTACTAATAACCGCAGGTGCTAAAACCGTTCCTGTTAGCTGTTCACGCCATTTCACTCTACCAGATTTATTATCTAATGCAAAAACTTCACCAGAACGAGTGCTAACAACTAGAGTGTGACTGGCTTTATCATAGGCAACACCACCTGTAATCTCATTGCCCACATCGACTGCCCATAGCTTCTTACCATTGATATTCAAAGCACGCACATGACCTTTACGAGAGGCTAAAAATACATTTAAACCATCATACGCCACTTGCATTCTCAACGGATCTGTTTTGGCAAACTTGCCAACCCCTATGTCTGTCTTTAACACAGGTTGTAAAACATTCATTGATTGTGTCAGTTTGACAAGTTTTGCCGGACGATGCACTTCCTCTTTTTTAGTTAGTGAACTAATCGTAGAACAGCCTGATAAAGCGAGGGCAACCGCTGTTACTAGAGTCATTGCGTGGATATTTTTGCGATTACCAGTTTTTTTTCTCTTACTAGCATTGACTGTGTTTACAGAGTCTGTCTTTACAAATCCCACTGTTGTCGGTTTTTCTCCTAAAGGGTTACCAAACGCTTTCATCTGCTGCTCTCTCTCAAGTTATTGATTTTTATAATTAATAAAGCTAAGCTGTTAAATCAAACAATCATAGCACTATTCTGAAGTTTTTTTGGTTTCAGTTTCTGCTTTCTTGTCCTCTTTTTCTGCTTTATTTTTTGTTTCAGCTACCTCTGAAGAAGGTGCAGATTTAGAAGATACCGCAGTTGCAACTATCGTATCAACGTCAATCGGTTCAGGCGTAATACCCAAATTTTCTAGCTTTAATGCCAAAATATCTCTAGGTTCTTTGCGTACAGTCATCATGCTCCAAGCATTTTCATAAGAACGGATGGCAGAGTTCTTATCGCCTTTTGTAAGATAAATATCACCCAATAGCTCTTGCTGAGTTGCTTCAAAGCTACGAGGCACTTCAACATTTGCCACTTTCATTGCTTTATCATGCTCACCGTTTGCCAGTAATGCCTGTCCCAATCTCAGGGTTGTCAGTGCCTGTAGCCCTGCATCATGTAGTTTAATGGCTCTCGCTTGCTCCAATGTCTTACAGGCAGACTTATAATCATTGCTATCCATCTCTCCACGAGCCTTTAGCATCAACGCTTCCCAAGTAAAGATACTATCTTTATGTTCGGTAAGCAAGCTGTCAATGGTTGAGGTCAATTCACTTTGCTGTTTTGCCAAAGCTTCTTTATTTTTGTCATCGATATTGATTTCATTAGTTTCAGCAACCAGCTGACTCATCATTTTGGCAGTCTGTACTTGCTCATTTAACTGTTGCACCTTGATAAACTTATCCGACGCTACTGTATCTACCGTTGGTAAGTGGTGCTGTTGATAATAAGTCCAGCCAAAAAAACCCGCCAATGCTACTGCAATGGCAAAAAGAATGTTGCCACCATGTTGTTTTAGGGCGGACATCGCTTGTTTATCATCCATATTGCCCGTATTGGCAGGCATTTCTTTTTGCCTTTTTAACTGCTCTTGTTCAAGCTTGACAATACTTGCTGGCTTTTTGGTTTTATTTTTGGGTTTTGAAGAATTACTCATACATTTCACTTATTCGATATGTTCTTAAATTAACATTGCTGAATCAATACTATTGAATTAACGCTATAAAAACTGAACAAAATGTCCAGTCTATAACTCGCTACAGACTAAAAACAAAACCCCTGTCCTTGATTGCTTGCTCAGCTGTCTGCATATTTTTCACACTAATGGTGTTATTGGTTACTTCATCTTCACCAATAATCACGGTCCACTTCGCACCTGAACGATCTGCCTTTTTCATTTGCGACTTTAGTCCTGTGGCACTGGCAATACGCACCCGCACATCCTGAGTGCTTCGGAGCTGCTGGGCGTATTTTAAGCCCTCAACATACACATTCGGATGAGCCACGACAAACACATCACAAACGCTCTGCTCAGCAAATGGATTAATCTGCTCAATCAATAGTAGCAAGCGTTCCATCCCCATAGCAAAACCAATGGCAGGGTCTGACTTTTTACCACCTTTTAGCTGACCAATTAGCCCATCATAGCGACCACCTGCACAGACGGTGGCTTGACTGCCTAGTTTATCGGTTACCCACTCAAACACTGTTTTGTTATAGTAATCCAACCCACGCACTAGTTTGGGGTTAATCTCAAACTTAATGCCCAATGCGGTCAAATAGTCCTGCACCGTTTGAAAATGAGCCTGACTCTCTTCACCTAAAAAATCTGCCAGTTTAGGAGCGTCTTTGAGTAAGTTTTGCGTTTGCCCATCTTTACTATCAAGGATACGCAATGGATTGGTGGTTAGACGGCGTTGGCTGTCTTCATCAAGCTGGTCTTTTTTATCGGTCAGATAATCCACCAAAGCTTGTCGATACGCCTGCCGCTCATCAGCTTCACCTAGGGTATTTAGTTGCAGGGTCAACTCATGGTCAATGCCTAAGGTTTGCCACATTTGCCATGTCATGTCAATCAACTCAGCCTCAGCGTCTGGTAATTCATTACCAAACACTTCCACGCCCCACTGGTGAAACTGACGATAACGCCCTTTTTGCGGACGCTCATAGCGAAACATCGCCCCAGTGTACCATACTTTTGGTGTATCACCACGCAGTAGATTATGCTCAATCACTGCACGCACTGCCCCTGCCGTACCCTCTGGACGTAAGGTGTATGAGGTGGATTCATTCTTATTGCTAAAGGTGTACATTTCTTTTTCAACAATATCGGTGGCATCACCAATGGCACGAGCGAACAAGTCTGTTTGCTCAACGATTGGCAGACGGACATTTTGGTAACCAAACTTGTCAAGGATATGGGCAAGTTTCTCTTCTAATAATCGCCACTCATAACTTGGGCGACTGTCTTTATTTACTGCGGGTAAAATATCGTTAAACCCTTTGATTGCTTTGATAGTCATGTTTTTCTCTTTGCTTATCTGTTTATTTTAATACGATTTTTGCCACCTAAATTTCTCATTCAAATAAATCGGAATGACTGCCTGTTTGTTCAAGACATAATAGCTTTATCACATTCTCTCCATCATTATCTTGCCCATCACTGTTCTTATCTATACATTCTGATTTTTGGTAAATTAATAACCAGTTTGGTTCGATGTGGCATTCTCTAAACATGGATAGATTACCTGTCAATTTATGGTCACGAAGAGAAACATCCAGTGGCTCATCATTCGACAACTTATCAACAATGGCTTTTAATTTTGATAAATCTTTACCACGCTTTTTCATCAGCTTGTATTGTTTTTTAAAACGATTACTAGAAAGAATCTTTCTCACGATAAGACCTCATCACTATCTAGCTCGGCAAATAACTCATCAGCTGATTCATACATAGTATAACCCTTTTCTTCATCAGATAATAAAAGGTAATTTATCGTTTCCTTATTATAGCCGTTATAGCTATCATTATCGCCATCATCACCTCTAATATTTTTAGTAAACTCAGCAAGAAATTGATTAAAAACATCAATCGGTTGAATACCTCGACGATGACAAGCCGATAACAAATTACTTGCATCACTACCAGAAACTTCAAAATGAATACTTTGATTAATCATAATTGTTCCCTCCATTTGTTTGGCTTATGTCCGGTTTAGCTTAGTTTAACTTAGCTTAGCTTGGTTTTATTATTTTAGCTAACCACTTACCCTTAAAATCTCATTCTCACGTTGTTTTGCCAACGCCCCTGCGTGTTCACGCACCAAGGCTTCAATATCGTCAACAAGGGTATCATTGTTAATTTTATGGCTTTTATTACCCATCTGATATACCAATGAGCCTTGACCTGCCCCAACGATACCCACATCTGCCACTTCAGCTTCGCCAATACCATTGACTTTACAGCCAATAACCGACAACTCCATCGGCTCACGAATATCCTCAAGTCGTGCTTCTAGCTCATTCATCACCTTAATCACATCAAACTCTTGACGTGAACAACTAGGACAAGCGATAAAGTTAACGCCATTGGCACGGATACCCAATGATTTTAGAATATCAAAGCCGATTTTAATCTCATCTTCACAGGCTGAGGCAAGAGAAATACGCATGGTATCACCAATTCCATCAAGTAGCAAGCCACCAAGGGCGATGGCAGACTTCACCGTACCAGTGCGATACACGCCTGCCTCGGTGACCCCAAGATGTAGCGGATTATCAATATGTTCCGATAATAAGCGATAAGCATCCAAAGTCAAAAACACATTACTGGCTTTTACCGATACCTTATATTGATCAAAATTCAACTGTTCTAGGATGTTAATATGCCTAAGAGCAGATTCTAACAGAGCCTGCCCAGTCGGTTCGCCGTAACTTTTTAAAATATCTTTTTCTAGCGAGCCTGCATTGACGCCAATACGAATGGGAATGCCATGATGTTTGGCACAAGCCACCACTTCTTTCACTCGGGAAATTTTGCCAATGTTTCCGGGATTTAAGCGTAGGCAATCCGCCCCCTGCTCTGCCACTGCCAACGCAATTTTATAGTCAAAATGAATATCAGCGATCAAAGGCACAGCAGAGCGTTTACGAATCTCGCCAAAGGCTTTGACCGACTCCATGGTCGGTGTAGAAACTCGCATCATATCTGCACCTGCATCGACACATCGCTGAATTTGAGCGACCGTTGCCTCAACATCACAGGTCTCGGTATTAGTCATACTTTGTACACTAATCGGAGCATCACCACCAACAGCGACATCGCCAACATAGATTTTTTTGGTTTTTTTACGTTTAATGGGTGAAGGTGCTGACATATCATAATTCTCATTTGTTTGTTTAAGTTTGTTTAATACAATCAATAAATACACTATTAATAAACACAAGATCAATAAAAGATTTACGATTCATTAAATAAATAATTGGCTAAACATTATAAAACATTTTATAAAATTAAATGATGAAAAAATGATGAAATTTTTATTATGCAAATAGTATCGTATAAACAATAAGCTGACTGAAGTTACACACTGAGAAAATTTCGCAATTTAAAACAGGATTTAATATAATCTTGTTTTTTGCTTAATTTCAGTTATTTATACCCATCCAACATAGCACCTTGACGTTGTTCTACCTTACTAATCCCTTCATCAATAGGCAAAGATTTTTTGTGTTCCTCTTCGGCAGTAGAGACTTGTTTTGACAAAAAAACTGCCAACGCCAATACCGCAACAAATGCTAAAAACAAAATAGGATTGAAGCGAAAACTTTTTTCATCTTCTAAATCAAAATTGGTTGTTTCATTACCCAAAGAATCATAAATCGGATCTCTTGCCACTTTTAATTCATCAGGATAAACCGCATCGAACTTCTTAGCGATGTCAATATTTTTGATTCCTAAATACTCAGCATATTTCACAGCAAAGCTACGAGCAAAGGTATAGTAAGGTAATTCTGCAAATCTCTCATTTTCTAAAGCTTCTAATTGGTACTTTTTTATATATAGATCTTTAACCGATTGCCTTTCAGCGTTAACCGATTGCCTTATTGCTGTCGTGGTTGCTGAGGTTGTTGTTGTGGATTTCGTAGGCTTTGAATCTGCTATTTCCATGTTGCATTAGGATCCCTAAGCCATTTTTTGACAATTCTTGCTTCCTGACTCAATGGATACGTCGCCAACAATTCTCCAGCATATTGCTGTTGTCCTTGCGTATCACCCAAGGCATGAGAAATTTTTGCTCCCTGTAACATCAAACGTGGATTAAGTGGA
>PDWI01008590.1_pt1 | contig 11986 bp, 10 predicted proteins | sample 1430891 | NCBI WGS metagenome assembly PDWI01 (sample SAMN01162508, study PRJNA174530) | Oral metagenome, whole genome shotgun sequencing project. | biome: Marine environment; feature: Marine mammal; material: Swab sample of the gingival sulcus; isolation source: swab sample of gingival sulcus...
AATTCTTTAAATTCCAGTATGGTGCTATTTATATACTTCCTGTTTAACTCCTTACTATTACTTGTTTGCAGAAACACTTTTTGTCGATATATGCTATTTTTCTGTTTTTTGCTTTTTTATTTTTGCAAAACCAGCTATATATAGTGCTAAAACTATTGATTTTAGGCAATTTGTCGACCTCCCCTATTTTTAACTGAACTTAACATCGACAGTCACAAAAAATTGCTTGTTTTGTCTTCCATTATACCCAGCATATCTTTATCCAGCCATTTTTCTTGGCGCGTTTTAAAGATAATCACCGAATCGAGTGATGATCTGATTACTTTTTTAATGTCGCTTTCAAGTTGAAAGAGCTGGGCTTTTGTAACTTCGCCTTCAAAGACAGAATTTTGAATATGATGTAAATACTGCTTGCAAATTTTAAAGGTTTTGCGCCAAACTTTAGCACCATCTTGTTCTATTGCTATATCATAAACCAATATAATATACATACTTACCACCATATTTTAAAGCTATCATAATCTTTTTCGCCATTTAGATGCTTAATTAGCTTATAACATTCTAGTCTAATTAAGTATTTATATGTAACGTGCTTATCTAATGTTTTATGATAAATTGTGCGATTGAGTGTTTTATCGTATTCTTGCAATATTATTTTTCTGCCCATCTCAGTTAAATGCAAATAGTTTAATTGCTCATCGAAATGTTTTTCTTGTATTTGCTTTTTATTGAGTAATGAAAAAATCAATCTGTCAGCAATTAATGGTTTAAATATTTCAGCCAAATCAAGACTTAACGAATAGCGCGATTCACCGGGTTCGTGCAAATAGCTAAGTGTCGGATTTAAATGTGTATGATAAATTTGTGATAAAACAGTTGTGTAGACCAACGAGTTGATAAATGAAATAAGTGTATTGACGACGTTATCCGGCGGTCGCTTAACACGCTTTTTAAATTCGATATCATCATTTAGAATGGTTTGCCACTGCGCATAATAGACTTTACGAATGGCACCTTCATTACCCATTAACCGATTAACTGTTTGATAATTATCGATATTATGCTGTAAATGACTAATATCGTTCAGTGCAATAGCCAAATCTTTGCCGCGCGAATTATAATACCTCAAATTGCGATAAATATTGGCCGCTGCGCCTTTTAATATCTCTTTTACTAGCACAACTCTCTTTTCATTATTTGTATAATGTATCGCTTGCTGAATTAATAACTTACCAGAAACATATTTTGATTTGGCAATAAGTGATGATGTATAAAAACCATAATAATTAAAAAAGTGAACATTAATATTATGTGCAGCAATAAAATTTATTGCTTTGCTGTTGATGTCAAGCTCGCTAAAGATATACATATCAAATATATCCGTCACTGGTATATTGCGTTTTTCGCCACTTGCCTGAACAAACTGTAACGTATCATCATTGCGCCTTAGTCTGCCACTATTAAATATATAATAAGATCTGCTCATTACAGCTCCCTAAACCCAACACAAATCTTGATAAGCGCACGCTTTGCAAATGCTTTTTCTCTTTAATTTAGGCGGCGTCTTTAATTGCTTAATGTCCCGAATGGCATCTATTACTTGTTCAATTTCTAGCTCATCTTGTTCAGTTAATTCAATTGATAGTGTTTTTCTAAGAAGTGGGTAATCAATCCTACCAGTCAAACCCGTTACACCGCGCTGTTTAAGATAATATAAATAGTATTTTAGTTGCAATTCGCTAGCCGCTTGTATTTTTTTGCTCTTTTTTACTTCGTGAATAATGTGTGCCCCTTCAACGTAGTCAATATTGATAACGCCATCAATTAAAATATGTTTGTTTTTATTCAAATAAGTTGTTTCATCGAGATGTTTACCGATAATGACGTCTTGATTGTCACTTTCAACCGCTAATTCATGGCTAAAATACCATAATTTGCGTTGGCACACCTTATAGTAATAGAGCATTATTCCAGTAATTTTTTCTTGCATAACATCTCACAATATAACACCGGTAGATACCTTTTCCGGCTTGTTGTCGGGGTTTTCACCAAAATTCTGTTGAGCGCTAAAGCCGATTTGTTCATCGTAATGACAAATATAAACAGGTATATTATCATACTTTGAAAGTTCAAATTGTTCTTTACCAAGCGCCTTCTCGTATTGATAGTGCGCAATGGTCAAAGTATAGCTATCAATTTCGGCTTTAATTTTGCGCTTTGCCAACTTTAGTTTACTTTTTTCTGTCTGATAATCGGCTTGACTAATGCTGCTGTTTTTTAATTGATTAAGCAAATTTTGCGCTACAGAATCTAATTGTTTCCAATCAGCTTTCGCCCTTTCAAAAACTGCTTCGTTTTGCTGGTAAATATCAATTGGTATAATTTTATAGGCTAAAATGTTTCTAAACAAATTTTGAAATGGTACAGATTTACAATCGTTAATTTCACCAATTAATAGACTGTCAACAAATTCGTAATGCATTTTGTATTCTTTGATAAAATAACTATTTTTTTGCTGTAAATTTTCAAGGGTCAACCAGTTGTCAATTAAGTTCTGCTTGTCAGCCTCTAAAATAACACCTGCTTTAAAACTGTCAAGCGCCTCGCAGCTCAATTGATAAATACCTTTATCGATAAAACCGCGATCTGAATCAGTTTTTAAATGCTTACTATCGATTGTTGTATAAACATGGCAATTGGCAAATTCGGTTGATTTAACACCCTTGCGATTGCAGCGACCCAACCGCTGAAACAGACCACTTAATTCACTGAGTTCAGTAAAAAGTAAATCAAAATCGATGTCTAAACTGGCTTCGACAAGTTGTGTCGTCACCCAGATTACTGCCCTTTTATTTAACGTTTGGCCGTCTTTGAGATAGGTAGCGCCATCCGCTAAGATTGCCGCTTCTTTAGCTGCACGGTGGCGTTTAATAAACTTGGCATGCAATAGCTTTACTTCAACGTCTTCTATCTTAAAATCTAGTAAATCAGCAAACATTTGCTGCGCTTTTTTAACTGTATTGCAAATAACCAGTGCCTTGACTACATCATCTCTTTGTTGCGCCACTTGGTACTTATCGTAAACATCCTGTGCCGTTAACGGTGTGTTAATAACGTTAATATGGTGACGTGCAGTATCATGTGTAAAAGTTTTTGTTTTATAGCTAATCGTTTGATTAATTGAATTTGCTGTCACCAAGGCATTGCTGGGCGCCAGTAGATCTTTGAAAAATGGCGGTAATGTCGCAGTAAAAATAGAAAATTTACCACCTAATTTATTAATCATTTGCAAACCGTAAATAACATAGCAAAGCACATCAGCACTGTAAGCCTGTATTTCGTCGATAATCACCTTTGAATAACTTAGTGTTGCCAACTTACGCTCGTGGCCTAAATACTTAAAGACAAAGTCAAAAATTTGGTCAGGCGTCGTCACGGTTAAAGGCAATGATAAATTTCTTGCTAAACTGTTACGATAATAGGGATCGGCGTCAACTGTAATGGCATTATCTTCACCTTCTTTAATGTAATAATCAAGACTATCACCGTGTAAAAGAGCAAGACGTTCATCAATGTTTTCATCACCTAACCAATTGGTCTTTAAACGGCTATACATGCTGTTGATTGCCGTGCGCAAGGGCAATACATAAAAGCCCTTATGATCACCTAACCACAATAACGACGCCTCGGTTTTACCCATGCCGGTCGGTGCGACGACAATCAAATTATCGTCGCTATTTTGACGACAAAAGTACTGTAAGTCGTTCCAACCTGAAACAAAATTAGTCGCTAACTGTTCTAATTTCGCCAGCGTAAAATCATTGGCAAATTCAATTGGAATATGGGCACTGGCCGCATAATCACATTTGTGTAATAAACCTTTAGTTATGATGTACTCTGGCGATGTCTTTTTCTTGTCAATGACATTTAATATGCGGCTACCAATACGATTGTAAAACTGCTCGGTTTTGGCAAACAATTGATTTTCAAATTTGCTAGATAATGAATCTAATATATCATTTAAGTTTGAAATCAAAAGTTCCTTTTGATTTCTAAATATTTCGCCTGGATTTACATAATGGTGATGATTTAACACCGCATATAACACTTGATGAAAATGTGTCCTTTCCATTTTCTTTTCTGGGTCAATAAAATAAATCGAAAGAACATTATGTGATATTTCTTTTTTTTCATCAAATTTCTTATGATCTCTAAGGCGTAACTGAAATCTAGGATTAATTTTACCAACATCATGATAAAAGCAAGCATCTTTCAATATTTTATACTGTGTATCATTAACATAACCCATAACCCTGAGTACCTCAAGGCATTTAAGCAATGCTTCGGTATGCAGCTCAATTGTTTCATCAGGTTTTGCCAAATAATGCGACAACACTTCAAATGTGATCATAATAATCCCTAGTTTAAGCTAACAATATATCCATCATCATCAACATAAATACTTTCACTGTCTTGATCAACGGCGTATTTTGACACTAAACAAACTTTTTTGTGATTAAATAACCGCTTATTATCGACGACTCGGTAGTCCTTATCAATATGATACACTGTACCATATACGGGTATTACACCAGCTGTTTTTTCTCCACCTAATGTAAAAATCGCATCACTTGAAATTAAGCCTTTATCGATGTATGCCATGTAATTAGTATTTTGATACTCTTGATTGATATCATCTGATAAAGTCACACGTTTAATTTCAATAAGGTCAATAAAATCTTCGCTACGCCCAATCGCTGTTAAATTGTAAATATTGTTTTCGATATCAGCTAATACGGTTTCATCTGCTTTAATATGAATGACCAATTCAACGTCATAGAGAACTTCATAGCTTTTAATCGACTTTGTTAATGTTGCAAAACGCGCCAATTGATGTGTTAGCGTTTCTTTTTTAGCCTTATAGTCACTTTCAAGTTTGTTCTTTTGCACAACTAAATCATCTAAATTCAACTGCACTTCAGAATAGTTGTCATCTTCACTATTAAGAGATTTTAAGGCAGCTTTTAATTGCTTAATACGCGCCATAAAATCAGCTAATTGTGGTTTTATAATCTCTTTATGGTATGCAGCTAATTTGTCTTCTTGCTCTTTTAAGTCAATATAGGCTCGATATAATTTTTGATTAGTAATTGAAACTGTGATGTTTTTTCTAAAACTATTACCTTGTTGCCTTAGGGCAACGCCAATTTCACTGTACCCAGCAGAAAGACCTGCCGGGTTATTTAGCTTAATCAAAATACCTCTGTCATCTTGCAATGAGTTAAGTCGTACATGATCGACATAGATTTCACGCTGCATCGAGTGATACCTACCCTGTACACTAATATCCATTTCATGATATTCAGTGTAGCCACAAGCATTATGTAACGCACCAATAATTGTTGAAAAGGGCGGTAACGGATAGGTCATCTTATTGGTATCGCTCTCTGCCTTACGATAATGTGCCTTATTCTGCTTGACGATAAGTCTAATGATTTGCATAATACTGCTCCACATCATGTCTTAATTTTTCAAAGAACTCGGCAGTTGATATGGGATTTAGCGCTTGCTTTACATCTGCAACATTTTTTATGCTGTCGTTATCAAGTAATGCCACGCGATAATCATCTTTAATTCGCGCTTTTAAGTTGTCGTTTATCTTTAAAACACCTTCTTTAAGTACAACGACATTATCAAAATAATGCGTTTTATAACGCCCTAGCCCGCCGACTACAAATAACGGTTCAGCATTATCTAGATTGCCCTTGACAACTAACGTCAATGCTTCAATTGCATCGATTAAAGCAATTACACGAGCAGTTTTTTCAGTATTTTCAGCCACTGCATCATAATTTTCATCGACGCCAATTTTATCAAGGTCAATCGTAATACTGTACTTTTTAAGTGATCTGCTATATTCATATTGATAGGGCATTAAACCAGCTTTACCAGCTTCAGCTTGTAAATTAATATCATTATGCTTAGCATAAGTTGAGGCCAAATGTAGATTATTATGAAATCTTGCTTCGTTTATAAATGGTTCACAAGCAACGGCGTCAGTTAAATAAAATGAACTCTTTCGAATTTTTGTCGCCTTACCGCCAGTATTCATATAGCCGCCTTCTAAGGCGCGACAGTTACTGGCATTTAGTTGTTCATTAACTTTTTTCTGCGTTGCACCATCGACATCAACTTGCAAATCATCGTACATACCACTTTGTACCATAAGGGCATTTTTCAGGCTCTCGCGCGACCGATTTGCAAACACTTGGCCATCGCGATACACCTTTTGTACGCTGGCAATATTGCCAAGTGATTCACCGTAATTTGATGTCATATTAGCGAGTATTGTGAGTGTAATAGCCTTATTTTTCATCGTCTTTACCACCTTTTCTTTCAAAATTTTCTAATGCATTGACAAATGTATAAGCAATATTTTTATTGGCCTCAAAATCTTCAAACAGCTCGTAAGCAAAGTGAAAAGGCACTTCACTATACGATGACAATTGTAGTAACACTTCGTTAAAGCGACCATAATTATGCGCCACTAAATTGGCAATTAATTTATGGCGATAGCTGGTTATTTTGTTTTCGCTTTTTCGCTTTTTCATCTTAGCGACGACATCTTGGGCCGCAGCATATGCCGCTTTGGCACGTTTGTTTTCCATTTCAATATCCCTCCTATACAAGTGTTGATTTATTTTAATTAATTGCGCAATGCTATATGCGTTACTTCTACTAGCATCTTTCGCATCGTTTTTTAACAACATTTCAATAACGCCATCTAACTTAAGCAATTCAACAACGTGATGTGTAACTGTTTCCATTATATTTAAGTAATTGCCATCACTATCTAGCTTTATCGCATATTTAAGAACTTCTTCATCAATATCTGTTCGCGCAATAATTTGCTTGAATATATCAATTGACACTTTTCTTAAATAAAGCGTTTCAAAATAGTCTGCCCCGCGCTGCTTCTTAATTATTTCAACATCGTGATCTAAGAATTTTGCACTAGCTGCCATACTGAAAAATATCGTTTTCTGTATAATATGATTGCTGCGCTCACCTCCGACAGCTTTTTTACTAATATCGCTTTTAAATAGCTCTGTATGAAGATGTTGATTGGTTTTTTCCAATAATTCAACCGAAAAATTATTGTTGATAAAATAACTTGTATGCGTCGGCGTAAAGCCAAACGGCAGATAGTCAAACTCTTTAAAATCACTGGCGACAAGCGCGCTTTTATCCCAGTTGTAGGAAAGTCCTTTTAATTTTCGACCAGCATCGACATTATATCCTAACAAACGGCAAGTCGGCTTTAGATCTGCCATAAAACAGTTGGCATTGCAATAACCAGCATAGCCAAATTTAGCATTTTTAAATGTGTCACTAGTTAATAGTTGACGATTGTTGACAATGGCTTGTAATATTTCAGCCGTATTTGTGCCATCAAACTTAATAGCTTTAAAAACTCTTTTACCAATTGTATTGGCTTGTAATTTCTCATTGACAAATTTAATAGCCTCGTCAGAAAATTGATCACTTTGCTTGAGTAAATCTTCAACTACACAGTGATGTAATTGATCTCGATAATAGTATTCAATAAAATTTAAATAATGGTCAATATTTTGCACATCTTTGTAGTGATAATAAAGCGCGTCATCTTCAATTTCATAATCGCAATTATTATAGTGTAAACAGCGCTTTAAACCGATTAACGTCACTGAATAGCGCCATTCACTAGGCGTGATTTTGCGGTCGTACTGATAGTTCTGCAATACCTCAATCATCTTTCACCTCCCTCCGCGACAATGCCAAGTAGGCCAAAGCCCGAGGGCCGCCGCGCGCCCAAACCATTTTGATAAATATCGTTTAACAAGGTGCTGGGTCCCTTGATTACAATGCTGCCAATCGAAACTGGAATTTTTTGTCGATAAAGTGTTACGATGATTTTTTTAAGTCCACTAGCATCAAACTCAACTTGATCTAAATACGGTTGGTTGTGTGGTGAAACGCTTAGCGCAATTGCCTCAACAAGCATTTTATCAAAATCGTTATCACCCACCGTGCAATAATAATCTTTATTGCTTTCGGCGTTATGCACGCGCAAACAAAGCGGTGAAAAAAACTTAAACTGCGCCACATCTGATACAATTTCGCGTTCAGCCAACATTTTAATTGACTTTAATTGCAACTTGTTGCCGTTTTTAACCGGAATTTCCTTACCTTTACTGGCGACAAGACTGGCAAAGTAGACCAGTGCCGTCTTTTGATCAGTAATATTAAGTGTTACAGCAATATTAGTACTGGACAAGTTAATATAATCACCATCAAAAGCGGGATTGTCGAGCTTGGCCGCCCAGCTAAGCGCCTTTGTTACGCCCGGCTGATAAAGCGATTGGTAAATCTCGTTATCGGCGTATTCCGCAATACAACCCTTAAAAACGCTGACAATTAGCGGGTGATAGTCGCGCGGTAACTGTGGTTTAGCCAGTTTCATTTTTAGCAAAAAACGCATAATGTTTCCTTTCTTTTCATTATCCACAAATGGAAATATTTGCCTTTTAAAATCAATAAATCTAAATAAAAATCTTGAAATTCCAAAACATGGCGCAATTAAATAAATTTAAATTAATATAGGTATGTATTATTATACTGCTTTACCATTTCTTTGTCAATATATTAACCAATTTTTATTTCCTTCTCAAAATGTTGTAGCTCCATTGTTTGTTGCGCAAAATACAAACGACTATATGATTAATTAATGAAACATTATAAAATCACAAAAAATACGCCAGTTTATACTGACGTATTTACCATAAAGCATCTAAAAACCCACTACTCCGCAGTTGCTAATGCCGCTTCGACTGCCAAAATAATCGCCTTTGATGATGTCGTCGCGCCACTAATTGTATCGACGTCGGTGCTGTTCTTATCAACAATGTCGTAGACAACATCTTCTGCTAATATCATATATTCTAAATCTTCTTGTTCCTCTTCAATAATCACTTTACTGATTATGCCATCTTTGACGACAACTCTAACTGAGACATCATCGACGTAGCCATTGGCCGTACCGTAATATTCACCATCTTTATAAGCACTAGGTTCGCTTGTCGTTTCAGACGCTGTTGTCTGTTGTGTCGTCACTTGACCGTTTTGCCGTGCAGCGGGTTTTGCATCGCCGCTGTTTGCCGTTGTCTGTTGCACTGCGCCAACATCTTGTGCAGTAATCGGTATTGCCAATTGCGCTCTCTGCTCAGCGCTCTGCTGTTTGGTTTCTAAACCTTTTAGCTGCGCCGGTAGATAGGTGGCAATCAGCGCGCCGATAAACAAAAATGTGGCTATGGCTGCCGCTACCAGCTGACTTTTTTTTAAGTGCAACAATCTTTTTAATTTTGCAAAGATATAGATACTATAGATAAGGTGATAAAAACTGAGGCTCAGCAATGCGTCAAAGACACCCTTTTCGGCGCTTGGCGCATAGATCAATACGACGTGCAACCACATCAAAAAATAAAATAGATAGGCGGTTTTTTGCAGGTTTTTCCAAGTCTTTCCCTTCATGCGTTTTCTGACATGCTGAAATGATGTAATAAACAACGGCAACATGAGCGCGATCATAATCAGCGAAACAAGAGCGGCATAGTACAGATTAACAGGCAGGCTATCCCTTGCGAAAAAAGCACCAAAGTAGCGCTTACCATAGCCAATATTATGTCCCAAAGTTAAAATTGTTGCGATAATTGACAGTTCTGCCCGAATTGGCATCAAACGCTTAAAGTAAATTGATTTACGCGGCAGTACGCCGATGTACATCACGATGATAAATAACGCACTGGCCAGCGAGGCCTTGCTAAAAAGATAAATGATGGTGCGCAACCAAGCCGGTAATAATCGAGCGGCTGTTCCCCATGAAATATAAACGACAAAACTGGCGATAATGACTGTAAAAGAGTAGTAATAAACCGCTTCTCTTTTGATGTTTTGACTAAAATAAAATGCAGCCAAACTGGCAACAATTAATGAAATAATGACTTTCACAAAAGCTCCTTTTTACTAATTGTGTACTAAACTTATTCTAACATAACACCACTATAAATGACAATAGTAATCAATTGACAAAGACTTATTAAAATGATAGTATTTATTTGATTAGCAGCGACTAATCTAATCATGTTTTTAGGAGGAATTTATGATAAAAAGAATACTGATTTTAGCATTGATTTTGACGCTTGCGTTGGTCGGTTGCAGCACGCCAGCCACTAATCAAGAGCAAACTACTGCAGAAACGACTGCCGAACAAGCACAGGCTGATTCAGCTACTGTTTCAATACGCTCAACAGATTTTGCCTATGGTGAATCAGCCGATTTAGTCGTCGCCGGTCAACCCGTAAAAGGTAATCAAATCGGCGATACCGGCATATTTTATGCTGCTGTTGGCGAGGCCCCAGAGGGCATATTGTACGCCGTTACAGCAATGCCTTATTATGACTACTATGCCGCTGAATTAGGTATTAAAGGCAGCGATCAATATGCTGAAACATCACCGGCTGAAGTGCTTAAAGTAGAGGGTGAATACGATGCCATTACCTCGGCAACTTCGCTGGAGGGCTCACACGCCAAAGATTATCCGGCTATTTTAGATTACACACCAGGTACTGATTTAGAAACTAATCCGTTAAAATTTAGCGGTATTAAAGAAGTCGATGTCGCCGTTGATGCCAAGTTATATGTCGAGGGCATGATTTTGGCAGAGGCAACCGGCGAAAAATACGCCTTAGCCAGAGCCGTTTCTAAACTTCAATTTGCAGATGATGCCACCGCACCGGCCTTTAATAACAATGTAAAGACGCTAACGGCCGACGGCTTGTTTGGCCCTGCCAGCAGTGTTGTCGATGGCGCTACGCCAGTTGATTTAGCCGCGCTGGAATTATCGCCCGAGGTTCGCTATGATAGTCAGTATGGCAACTATGTCTTCAAGGTCAGATTTAATGGTTTTGAAGAAGATGAAAATTCTGATCTGTACATGGCAAAATACTTAGATAATATCTATGCAGTAACAATAGAAGACCCAAAAGGCAATATTGCCGGCTCTATTTACTATCAAGATATCTGGTCTGAAAAAAATCACAACTTTTTAGAAGTAGCTGTATCGACCGGTGAAATTGAAAGTGAAGACTACAAATTTACGGTTAGTCGTTACGATGATATGTTTACACCCGGTACAATCGACTTGCCGATCGGCCAATATAAAATGACGATTAAATCGCGCGGCTATACAGATTTGGTTTCAGAATTAACAATCGGAACAAGGCTCACTGAAGAGCAAGAAATGAAAATTGAAGATCAAGATTGGTCGGAAAACGGCAATGTGCTCGCCGTTGACACCACCACTCTGCCCGAAGATTTTGTAATCGAATCTTATAAATTGCGCGCCGGCTACCACTTCTATCTAAAAGAAGGTGTCGGTTACAGTTTTGACCAAGAGAAAATGCAACTAACCATCAACAATGTCGAATATGCCGGCATTAACGGTTATAAGTTTATGTTGTTCGACCCAAAATACCAACCAGTCGAAACGCGGTTTGTCTTGAAATCGACGATGCGAGCCGACCAGCTAACCTTTGATGGCGAAAAACTCGTCATGGCCGAGGATAGCCCGATCGCTTTGGCCGACTACCTCGAAAAAGTAGGAAGCGCCTATATTAGTGAAGTTGGCAAGGAAGACGAGAAGCCAAACAGGGTAAGATTCTCTCGGGCAGACATATTTAATGATGACTTTACATTTAATCCGGCTGCTACTTATAAAGATGAACCACTCTTTGAGACCGGCAAAAGCTACATCATTAAATTGTCAGCAACAGGATTTGAAGATGTCGAATTAACCGGATTTGAAGTAAAATAGTCAGTTTAGCTATCAGTCAAAAACCGCCTTTAATAGGCGGTTTTATAGTGTCGACAAAGTCGCTAATCTGCCGGC
>PDWI01010906.1_pt1 | contig 11986 bp, 8 predicted proteins | sample 1430891 | NCBI WGS metagenome assembly PDWI01 (sample SAMN01162508, study PRJNA174530) | Oral metagenome, whole genome shotgun sequencing project. | biome: Marine environment; feature: Marine mammal; material: Swab sample of the gingival sulcus; isolation source: swab sample of gingival sulcus...
GTTTAGCCAACATGCCGTTTTCGGCAATTGTGAATGAAGAAAATCACATTTATCGGGGTGCGATTGTCGAAAACTATGTCGCGATGGCGTTGACGGCACAGCACCACGACTTGTATTATTACCGCGATAATCAATACGAAGTCGACTTCTTAATACAGCGAGGAGATCAGATAGTGCCGATAGAAGTAAAAGCTAAATCGAGTAGCCGTTCGCGCAGTTTTAATGCTTACATAGACAAATATCATCCATCGCTGGCAATTCGCTTATCGCAAAAGAACTTTGGACGCGCTGGAGTCATTAAAGCTGTGCCACTTTACGCAGCGTTTTGCATATAGACCAAGGTAAAGCTTCACACAATAATTTCAGCTCTTCTTTTCGCCTTTACAATTAAGAATAATTATCAATCGCGTTATGAAAAAATTCACTTTATTTTCCGCTATTAATTTTAATTGCCACCTTTATGTGATATAATTAACGATAAGGGGGAGAGTATAATGAGCAATGAAAAAAAAGGCGATTTAACAACTGTACTCGACATGGCGGATGTGCGCCCGATTGTCGAAAAGTACAGACAACAAAAGGGCAGTTTAATCAGTATATTACAGGCGGTTCAAGAATTATACAATTACATACCACAAGAGGCAGTGATGCTCATTGCAGGCGAATTGGGCATCAAACCGGCCAAAATTATGGGCGTGGTGACTTTTTATACACAGTTTAGAACAGAGCCGATTGGCAAGCATTTAATCATGCTCTGTCAGGGCACGGCCTGCCACGTCAACGGCGCCGCCGACATCGAGGCGGCAATTGTCGACACTTTGGGAATAAAAGATGGCGAAACGACTGAAGATGGACTATTTACGCTGATGAACGTCGCCTGTCTAGGCTGTTGCAGTTTATCGCCGGTAATGATGATAGGCGACGATACTTACGGTAAACTGACGCCGAAGAGCACGCGCGACATATTGAACCAAATTAGAAAAAGCGAGGGGGCATAAGCATGAAAATTCTTGTGGGAGAGGGTAGTTGTGGCTTAGCTGCCGGCGCCGGTAAAGTACACGCGTTATTGGAAGATAAGCTTGCAACAGTCGACAAGCCGATTTCTTTGCAGACGACCGGCTGCGTCGGCATGTGTTATTTAGAACCTATTGTTGAAATATATGACGACGACGGCAGACATACGACCTATGTCAACGTCGATGAAAAAAAGCTCGACGCCATCGTCGAACAGCACATTATCGGCAATGCGATTTGCGATGATGCAATTATATCAAAAGAAGATACCGCAGCCGTTGCCAAGCAGAATAAAATCGTCTTGGCGAACTGCGGCATTATCAATCCGGAAAAAATTGAAGATGCATTGGAGCGGAGTGCGTATCAGGCGGCGCGCGACTGCGTACTCAACAAGACGCCTGAAGAAGTTATCGAACAAATAAAAATATCTGGGCTGCGCGGACGCGGCGGCGCCGGTTTCCCGACGTGGTTTAAGTGGAATGCCGCATTGCAATCCAAGGCGACGCCCAAGTACTTCGTCTGCAATGCCGACGAAGGCGACCCGGGCGCCTTTATGGATCGCAGCGTGCTGGAGGGCGACCCGCACGCCTTAATCGAAGGCATGATCATCGGCGGCTATGCGATTGGCGCCGAATACGGCATCGTCTACGTGCGCGCCGAGTATCCATTGGCGATTAAGCGCCTCGAAAAGGCGATTGCCCAGGCGGAGCAAATGGGCTATCTCGGCGACCGCATTTTCGGCAGTGACAGCTATGGCTTTAAGCTCAGAATAAAAGCCGGTGCAGGTGCCTTTGTCTGCGGCGAAGAAACGGCGTTAATCGCCTCGCTAGAGGGCGAGCGCGGCATGCCGCGCCTGAAGCCGCCGTTTCCGGCACAGCGCGGCTATTGGCAACAGCCGACTAATATCAACAACGTTGAAACCTTGGCGAATGTGCCCTGGATACTGCGCAATGGCGGACAGGCCTTTGCCGACTTTGGCACCGAAGAGAGTGCCGGTACAAAAGTATTTGCCCTCACCGGAAAAGTCAAAAAGGGTGGTTTAGTCGAAGTGCCGATGGGCATGACGATTCGCGAAATCATCTTTGACATCGGCGGCGGCATTCGCGACGATAAAAAAATTAAAGCGGTACAAATGGGCGGGCCGTCCGGCGGCTGTATTCCGGAACACCTGCTCGACACGCCGGTAGAATATGCTGCAATCGTCAAGACCGGCGCCATTATGGGGTCCGGCGGCATGGTCGTTATGGATGAGACGACCTGTATGGTTGACATGGCCAGGTTCTTTTTGGACTTTACTGCCAAGGAGTCCTGCGGCAAGTGCATCCACTGCCGCATCGGCACCAAGCGGATGTTGGAAATCTTGAACAGAATTACCGCCGGTGAAGGTCGCGAGGGCGATATCGAGCTGCTCGAAGACTTGGGGCAGCGCATTAAAGAGGGATCGCTCTGCGGTCTCGGTCAAACGGCGCCAAATCCGGTACTCAGCACATTGCGTTACTTTAGACATGAATACGAAGATCACATTTATAACCACAAGTGTACGGCAAAACAGTGTAAACCGCTGTTGACGTACGAAATCAACGAAAAGTGCGTCGGCTGTACGGCCTGTCGGCGCGGTTGCCCGGTCGAGGCGATCAGCGGCGACCCCAAAGCGGCGCACAGCATCGACCAAGATTTATGTATTAAATGCGGTAAGTGTGTAACGGCCTGTCGTTTTAGCGCCATCGATATTCATTAGGAGAGTACAATGATTAAGTTAAATATAAACGGGCGAGAGCTCAGTGGTGAAAAGGGTCAGACAATACTGCAGATCGCCATGGAAAACGGTATTGAAATACCGAATATGTGTTATGATAAAAGATTAGATATTTACGGCGCTTGTGGACTCTGCGTCGTCGAAATCGAGGGCAGTCCGAAGTTGGCGCGCGCCTGCGCGACGGTAGCCGCCGACGGCATGGTCGTCAACACTAAGAGCGAGCGCGTGGTCGCATCTCGCAAGATCGCCTTGGAACTGTTGATGAGCGATCATGCCGGCGATTGTAAGGCACCTTGTATGTTGGCTTGTCCGGGCAATACCGACTGTCAGGGTTACGTCGGACTGATTGCCAACGGCATGTTCGACGAGGCGATTAAGACGATTAAAGATCAGTTGCCGATGCCGGCCTGTATCGGCAGAGTCTGTCCGCATCCCTGTGAAACAGTTTGTCGTCGTCAGCTCGTCGAAGATCCGATTGCGATTGCGCAGTTAAAGTACTTTGCTGCCGATCGCGACCTAAAGAAAGAAAATCCCTATATGCCGGCAATAAAAGCCGACTCCGGCAAGAAAATTGCCATTGTCGGCGGTGGACCGGGTGGACTTTCGTCGGCATTTTTCCTCAGACAGCACGGTCACGCCATTACCGTTTACGACGCCATGCCGCAAATGGGTGGTATGCTGCGCTACGGCATACCGGAATATCGCTTGCCGAAGACAATCGTCGATCAAGAAGTCGCCATATTTGAGAAAATGGGTATCGTCATGGTCAACAATAAGCGCATGGGCGTGGACTTTACGCTCGATCAACTGCGCGCCGAAAACGACGTCGTAATTTTGGCGACGGGCGCTTGGAAGAGCTCGCCGCTGCGCTGTAAGGGCGAGGAACTAGATGGCGTCATCGGCGGTATTGAGTTCTTGGAAAAAGTCAGTTTACAGCAAGATAGCGGCATTGGCGCGCGCGTTGCGGTCGTCGGTGGCGGCAACACGGCGATGGACGCCGTGCGCACCGCCGTGCGCTTGGGTGCAAAAGAAGTCTATAATATTTACAGAAGGACAAAAGAGGAGATGCCGGCCGAAGAAATAGAAATTGTCGAGGCTGAAGAAGAGGGCGTCATCTTTAAAAACTTGGTAAATCCAATTGAAATTATCGGAGAAGACGGCAAAGTTAAGCAAATGTTGTTGCAAAAGATGGCGTTGGGCGAACCGGATGGCAGCGGCCGCAGAAGACCGATTCCAATCGAAGGTGAAACCGAGATTTTGCCGATTGATACGGTTATCTCGGCAATTGGTCAAAAATTGGATAGCGCCGGTCACGACGGCATCGCATTGACCGATTGGGGAACAATTGCCGCCGATCAACACAGTTTTATGACGAACATCGAAGGCGTCTTTGCGCTGGGCGACGCGACAAACGACGGCGCCTCGATCGCGATTGCCGCAATCGGCGACGCCAAGCGCGCCTCGGCGGTTATTCAAAGCTATATCGTCGGCGACATCAAGCCCTACTACGCGCCATTTTTCTCGATTAACAACAATATTACAGAAGCTAATTTTGTCGACAAGGCCTGTCAATCACGCGCTAAAATGCCGCATTTGGCAGCGCAGGACAGAAATACTAACTTTAAAGAAGTCAATCTCGGCTTTTCAGTAGAAGCTGCCATGAAAGAGGGCGAGCGCTGTTTGGAATGCGGCTGTATGGACGTCTACGAATGCGATTTAATTAGGTATTCGCGCGATTACAACATCAAGCCGGAGCCAATAGAAGGTGAGCGCCACTATCGCAGCGTCGAAAAAGCGCACCCCTTTATTAAAATCGACCAAGATAAATGTATTCTCTGCGGTCAGTGCGTCAGAACCTGCGACGAAGTGCTCGGCATCGGCGCGTTGGGATTGGTCGATCGCGGTTTCGACAGCATGATGTCGCCGGCCTTTGACCTACCGCTCACTGAAACGGATTGTATTTCCTGTGGTCAGTGCGTCAGCGTCTGCCCGACGGGCGCCTTGCAAGAGCGCTTGACGATGGGCGTTAAATCGATTCCATTGCCCATTGAGCGCCATGAGACGATTTGCGATAAGTGCAGCGTCGGCTGTCACGTCAACATCAATACCAAGGCCGGTAGCATTGTGCGCGTTGAATCGATTGACGACAGCGTAATCGACAACGGACAACTTTGTGTGCGCGGTCGTTTTGGACACAGTATAAAAGACAGCCAAGTGATTGCCGAGCCGCTCGTCAAGCGGGGCGGCGAACACGTTGCAGTTAGCTGGCAAGAGGCGCTTACGACAATTGGCGAGGCCTTAAAAAATGCCGTTCCCGAAAAAGTTGCCATCGTCAGTGCGCCGAATTATACTAATGAAGACTATGTGGCAATTGACTACTTTGCCAAGAACATCGTCAATACGCCTTTGGTTGGTTCGCTGTCGGCAAAGCAGACGCCACTCAAGCGATTATTGGCTGTAAACGGCTCGACTTGCGGCTATGGCGATTTGCTGGGCACAGACCACATTTTGATGATCGGCACCGATTTAATGTCCGATTACGCCGTTTTGGGCATGCGTATCAGGCGCGCCATGAAAAGCGGTACGACATTACACGTATTGGATTGCGCCGACACCAAAGCTGCGCAGTGGGCGACACACCATGTGACGTGTGCCAAAAAGACGACGATGGCGCAGCTCTTAAAGGCGGTGTCAGAAAAGACAAATCACTTCGCCAAGTTACCGGTTGCGACGCAAGCGGCACTCGCCGATATTAAAGTTTCGACCGACATTGAAATTTTGGCGGACAGCTATGTAAATGCGCCCAATGCAGTGATTTTGTTCGATGGTTCGGCACTGGCTGAGGCATCGGTTGAAATCATCGCCGCTATGGCGCTTATGACGAAACACATCGGCAAGGCCAACAACGGCATCGTCGAATTGACGCGCGGTTCAAACACTAGGGGCATGCGCGATGTCGGATTGTTGACTTACGAAGCCGTTGCGCCTAAGGTAAATGGTCAAGCGCTCGATGTCTTGTTGGCGTTTGGCGAAGATTTAGCTAAAGTCGATTGTTCAAAAGCGGCCTTTACGGTTGTCCAGAACAAGTACTATAGCGCTGCAATGGCAGCGGCTGACATCATTTTACCGGCGCAGTCATTTGAATACTTTAAGGGTACATTTAGCAATGCCGAGGGCAAAGTGCAACGACTCGAACCGGCCTTTGCAGACGGCGCTGTGCCTTCAATTGCAGAAATCATCGAGAAATTGACGACCTTGCTCGGCAAGGCGTTTACGGCCGACTTACAAGTGGATGAATTTAGCCGAACTACATCACTAGATGTCGAGCAGCTATCGGAATTATTGCAATCTATTTCAGAGAGCCGCATCGAACAGCCGATTAAGCGTGCGACTGACTTGGCGGCACTGTTAAATACATTGGATCAAAATTTAAGAGATAGAGATATTCTCTAAAGGGAAAAGGGAAATATATGGGATTTAAGGATTATCAGTACAAAAGGCCGGATATGACGGCACTTAGAAACAAATTTGACGAACTAATAAAAACTTTTGAAGCTGCCCCCAATGCGGCTGAACAGAGTCGCTTATTGGCTGATATTAACCAATTGCGCAACGATGTTGAAACGATGTTTAAATTGGTTCAAATCAGGTATTCGATCGATACGACTGATAAATTTTATGAAGTGGAAAACAATTATGTAGACGAATCAATGCCCCTTTACGAGGGCATGGTTTCAGACTATTACAAAGCTTTGATCGCCTCGCCTTATCGCGAGGCGCTCGAAGCCGAGTGGGGTGCACAATTATTTGCCTTAGCGGAGTGTCAGTTAAAGACCTTTAGTCCGAAAGTCTTAGAGTTACTTCAGAAAGAGAATAAAATTTGTAGTGAGTATCGTAAGCTCACTTCCAGTGCCGAAGTTACCTTTAGGGATAAGCGTTATAATTTGCAGCAAATGGCGCCCTTTATGCAGTCGCCAGATCGTGAATTTCGGCGCGAGGCACAGCTAAGTTATACCAAGTTTTTTGAGGACAACGAGGCGCAAATCGATCGCATCTACGACGATTTAGTAAAATTGCGCACGACAATTGCCCAAAAATTGGGTTTTGATTCCTTTGTCGAGCTAGGCTATGCCAGATTGGGGCGTGTCGATTACGATGCGGCCATGGTGGCCGGCTATCGCCAGCAGGTTTTAGAGTCGCTGGTGCCGCTGGCAACGCAGTTCAAAGAGCAGCAGCGCGACCGCCTCGGCGTCGAACAGCTGATCTATTACGATGAACCGCTCAACTTTTTAAGTGGCAATCCGACGCCCAAGGGCAGCGCTGAACAATTGGTCGACTTGGCACAGCAAATGTATCGCGAAATGTCGCCGCAAACCGGCCAGTTTTTTGACTATATGAAAGACAACGCACTACTCGACTTGCACGCCAAAAGGGGCAAGTCGGCGGGCGGTTATTGCGAGTTTATCAACAATTACAAGTCGCCTTTTATCTTTGCCAACTTCAATGGTACGTCGGACGACGTCGATACCTTGACGCATGAGGCCGGTCACGCCTTTCAGGTATACAGCAGTAGAGATTACGAACTTCCAGAATATGTTTGGCCGACATTAGAAGCCTGTGAAATCCACTCCATGAGCATGGAGTTTTTGGCCTGGCCGTGGATGGAAAACTTTTTTAAAGAAGATACCGCCAAGTATAAGTACAATCACTTGGCGGGCGCCATCACCTTTATTCCCTACGGCGTGGTCGTCGACGAATTTCAGCACTACGTCTACCAAAACCCTAGCGTTAGCCCGGAACGACGCAGGGCGCAGTGGCGCGCAATCGAGCAAAAGTATTTGCCGCATCGCGATTATGCGGGAAACAAATTTTTAGAGCGCGGTGGCTTTTGGTTTAGACAAAGCCACATCTTCTATAATCCCTTTTATTATATCGACTATACTTTGGCGCAAGTATCGGCGCTGCAGTTTTGGCATAAAGCGCAGTGCGATCGGGCGACGGCTTGGCAGGACTATTTGCGACTTTGTCAGGCGGGTGGGTCAATGTCTTATTTAGAATTGTTACAGCTCGCCAACTTAAAAAACCCCTTTGTCGACGGAGCGATAAAAACTGTTGTGGCGCCGGTGGCGAAGTGGCTAAGTGAGACTGAAACGCCCAGTTGAAAAGTATAACGTAATGTCATCTCGATGTTACCGGAATTATCCGGACGCGACCTTGGGAGCGGTGTTTACGAAGTAAACATAATTACATAAGTGGAGAGCTCTCGCTTTAAAACCCGAGATTTCTCGACTGCGCTCAAAATATCGAACGTTCTGTATATTTGGGGTGAAATTTTTCGTGTTTTGTGATATAATTGAGAAGGTGTATCAACGCTAAAAGGAGGTCGACTTGGAAAATCTTAAGTATCAAAAAAATAATCACGTCGGTTTGGTTACGTTCAATAGACCAAAGGCTTTTAACGCACTCAACATTGCAACGCTAAAAGAACTCGATCAACTGTTGAATCAAATCAAGGCGGATGATGACGTTTACGTCGTCGTCTTTACCGGGCAGGATAAGGCTTTTATTGCTGGTGCCGACATCGCCGAAATGCAGGCGATGACACTGGCCGAGGGCAAGGCGTTTGCCGAACTCGGACAGTATGTGTTCGATAAATTGCAAAGATTAGAGCAGATTACAATTGCCGCAATTAACGGATTTGCATTGGGCGGCGGCATGGAGTTAGCCATGTCATGCGACCTGCGCATTGCAGTGCCGCGCGCCAAAATGGGGCAACCGGAGGTATCGCTGGGCATTACGCCGGGATTCGCCGGTACACAGCGCCTACCGCGCTTAGTCGGCCTTGCCAAGGCAAAAGAATTGATTTTTAGCGGCGATGTGATCAAGGCGGAAGAGGCCTTAAACATTGGCTTAATCAATAAAATTGCCGACGACGTCGTCGTCGAGGCCATGGCTATGGCGACTAAAATACTTAAGCAGGCACCAATTGCTGTAAAATATGCAAAGCAGGCCATCGACAAGGGCTTGGAGAGTTCTTTCCAGACCGGTCAATCGATCGAGGCGCAATTATTTGGTATGTGTTTTGCGAGTAAAGATCAAAAAGAGGGCATGCGCGCATTTTTAAATAAAGAACAGGCAAAGTTTATTAACGAATAAGGAGTGTACAAATGAAAAAAGTTGCTGTTATCGGTTCGGGTACGATGGGAAGTGGTATCGTCCAGATTTTTGCACAGAGCGGTTTTGAAGTCATACTTAAGAGTTCCAGAGAAAGTTCTTTGGAAAAGGCCGTTAAAACGCTCGACAAATCACTTTCTCGCCTAGTTAAAAAAGAAAAAATTACAGAAGATAAAAAAGCTGAAATCATGAATCGCGTCACTTATACAACTGATTTTAACAGCTTAAAGGACTGTGACCTCGTCATCGAGGCGACGGTTGAAAACATGGACATCAAAAAGGAAGTGTTTGCAGAACTCGATCGCGTCGTTAAGCCGGAAGGTATTTTAGCTACGAACACCTCGTCGCTTTCGATTACCGAAATCGCAGCATCGACAAGCCGTCCCGACAAAGTCATCGGCATGCACTTCTTTAACCCTGTTCCGATGATGAAGTTAATTGAAATCATCAAGGGTATCGCGACATCTGACGAAACGTTTAAGGCCGTCTTCGACGCCACATCTGCAGTCGGCAAAGAGCCGGTACAAGTCGAAGAGGCACCTGGCTTTGTCGTCAACCGCGTCTTGATACCGATGATCAACGAGGCCGTTGGCATTTTGGCAGACGGCGTTGCCAGTGCAGAAGATATCGACAAGGCGATGAAACTGGGTGCCAACCACCCAATTGGGCCATTGGCTTTGGCAGACTTAATCGGTAATGACGTCAATTTGGCAATTATGGAAGTGCTCTATAAAGAGTTTGGCGACTCGAAATACAGACCGCATCCGCTACTCAGAAAAATGGTGCGCGCCGGCTTATTGGGCAGAAAGAGTGGCGAAGGGTTCTATAAGTACTAAATCCGAACTTTTAACAAATTGACATATTTTTCAATCTAGTTGCCAATTTAATAATTTTATGGTAAAGTATTCAGAGTGAATCCCGATTTCAAGAATGGTTTTTATTCACGAAGTCGGGAATCCTTTTGTTTGATTTTGTCAAGAAATTAACATTAGGATAGTCAGGTGATGGTGCTTAAGAGGATCAATTTTAAGCACTAACTAACTAAGGAGGAGTAAATGTCGTTTTTATTCACAAAAGAAGATGTCATGATGCGAGATCTCTTCACTGCATTTGCGGAAAATGAAGTAAAGCCACTTGAGAGATGTTCCCGGTTGAAACCGTCAAGAAGATGGCCAAAATTGGCTTGTTGGGTATTCCGTTCCCAAGAGAATACGGCGGTCAGGGCGGTACTTATTTACAGTATGCCAATGCAGTGGAAACTTTGGCGACGGCTTGCGCGACAACTTCTATTATCGTTTCTGCTCACACGTCATTGTGTGCATCGCCGATTTATGAATTCGGTAATAAAGTTCAAAAAGAAAAGTATTTAACGCCACTCTGTAAAGGTGAAAAAATTGGTGCTTTTGGTCTAACGGAGCCAAACGCCGGTACGGACGCCGCCGCACAGCAGACAACAGCTGTACTAGAGGGCGATCACTATATTCTAAACGGCAACAAAGTATTTATTACAAATGCCGGTTATGCTGATATTTATGTAATTTTCGCGATGACTGATCGTTCAAAGGGCACAAAGGGCTTAAGCGCATTCATCGTCGAGTCTGATTTCGAAGGTTTCTCAGTTGGTAAAAAAGAGAAAAAACTCGGCATCAGAGGTTCTGCCACATGTGAGTTGATCATGGAAAACTGTAAAGTTCCAAAAGAAAACTTACTCGGTAGAGAAGGTAAGGGCTTTAGCATTGCCATGAGAACGTTGGACGGTGGTCGCATCGGCGTTGCCGCACAGGCACTCGGTATTGCGCAAGGCGCATACAACGAGGCCGTCAACTACGTTAAAGAGCGTAAGCAGTTTGGCAAAACGCTTTCTAAGTTCCAAAATACGCAGTTTACAATTGCCGACATGAAGACCAGAATTGAAGCAGCTAGATTGCTCGTATACGGTGCAGCTGTTAAAAAAGACAATAAGGACGCCTATTCGCAGGATTCTGCAATGGCAAAATTATTTGCTGCTGAAACGGCTATGGATGTTACGACTAAGGCCGTGCAATTACACGGTGGTTATGGTTATACCAGAGACTATCCGGTTGAACGCATGATGCGCGATGCCAAGATCACTGAGATCTACGAAGGCACGAGCGAAGTTCAAAGAATTGTAATCGCGTTTAAAGAGCTTAAATAGAGGAGGCGAACATGAAAATAGTAGTATGTATTAAGCAGGTGCCGGATACGAACGAAGTGCGCCTCGATCCAGAGAAGGGTACGCTCATCAGAGAAGGTGTACCGAGTATTATCAACCCGGACGACAAAGCCGGACTCGAAGCTGCATTGACACTTAAAGATAAGTATGATGCACACATTACAGTGTTGACAATGGGTCCAGCTCAAGCAAAAATGGCTTTACAAGAAGCTTACGCTATGGGCGCTGACCGCGTTATCTTGTTGACTGACAGAGTATTTGCCGGTTCTGATACGTTGGCGACTTCTACTGCTTTGGCAGGTGCATTACAAAAATTAGATTACGATCTCATCATTACTGGTCGTCAGGCTATCGACGGCGACACTGCACAGGTTGGACCGCAGATTGCCGAACACCTCGGTTTACCGCAAATTTCTTACGTTGTCGACTACGATCACCGTGAAGATCACGCTGTCGTCAAGCGCGCGTTTGAAGACGGTCACCAAATGATTAAAGTTAAATATCCTTGTTTGATTACGACGCTTTCTGAACTCAATAAGCCGAGATATATGAGCGTAGCCGGTGTTATCGACGCGCATCGCGTACTCGAAGTCGAAGAGTGGAACTTTGATTCAATTACGGCTGACGTCGAAAAATTGGGTCTTAAAGGTTCGCCGACAAAAGTTAAGAAGTCCTTCACGAAGAGCGTAAAAGGCGCTGGCGTAAAAGTTGAAGGTACGCCTGAAGATCTGGCAGCGGCTATCGTTGATAAGTTAAAAGAAAAGCATATCGTATAGTATAGGAGGAACAGATGGAACTTAATGATTACAGAGGCGTGTTTGTATTCGTAGAACAACGCGAAAATGAAA
>PDWI01008591.1_pt1 | contig 11985 bp, 12 predicted proteins | sample 1430891 | NCBI WGS metagenome assembly PDWI01 (sample SAMN01162508, study PRJNA174530) | Oral metagenome, whole genome shotgun sequencing project. | biome: Marine environment; feature: Marine mammal; material: Swab sample of the gingival sulcus; isolation source: swab sample of gingival sulcus...
GCACTCAGGTAAGCAGGTGCAAGTGGCTCAGCAGGTTTTGACAGGGCAGGTTACCTTCCGTCAGCTTTGCGAACGCTTGAGCAAGGACACTACCGTTGGGCAAGCCGATATTCGTGCGGTGCTGTATCAGTTGGCCGATGTGGTAGCCGAATATATGGACTTAGGAATGTCTGTTGATTGTGGAGAATTGGGACGTTTTCGCCCAACTTACGGTTCTCGTCAAGTGCCTGTGGGCGAAAAGTTCCGCTCGGAAGACCTCAAAAGTCCGAAGATTACTTTCGTCCCTCGTCAGAAGTTCAAAGAGTTTAAGTTCCGTGCTCAATTCGAACGAGTAAGCGACGACGACAAGTGCAAAGCCCCCAAAACGAACAACAAGGAGGACGAAGAAGAATACAATCCCTCTGGACACTCAGGCTTATAATTAAAAGAGAGCCATTTGGCTCTCTTTTAGTTTTAACTTGTTACCCCCTCCGTCTTGCTCGTTACTCTCGCAAGCCACCTCCCGCCAAGGGAGGAATTTACTTCGCCACTAGGCAATAAATGGTTAAGAGTTGGCTCGCTGTGAGGCGAGCCTTTTTCTTTTGCAGACAACTCTTAATTCAAAGAGACTTTAGTCTAAGTTCTTTATAGCTTCTGCTAACTTGTCCCAAAGCTCGGGCTTCGGGATTAGATGACTTAAATCATTTCCCTCTTTAATCGCATTACGAATTTCCGTAGAAGAAACATCTATCGTTGGGACATTCTCGCAGATATGCACTTCGCCACTAAAAGAATGCTCGGCTAAGTCCGTCAAAGGATAGCCCTCACGAGGATAAACGTAGAGGTCAGTAAAGTCAGCCAAACGCTCATACTCATACCAAGAAGAGAGCGAAAGTAGATTATCTGCCCCAATCAACATAGAGAATTGAGCATCAGGATTGAGCATTTTAAGAGCTTTGAGCGTTCTGACGGAATAATGCGGTTCGGGTAAAATCTGCTCAAGACTACAAATTTCAGTCCCCTTATCTTCGGAAATGCAGGCATTAAGGAAGTCATAACGAAAGCTAAAAGGCAACATATTTTTGCTTTTCTTTTGCGGGTTCAGAGGGCTAAGCACGAAGAAAAGTTTATCAAAATGATAAGTCTTCAGCACATAACGAGCCAAAGCTAAATGACCGATATGAAAGGGATTGAACGAACCGAAAAACAAACAAATACGCATTTTATTCTATTTAATTAGAGGCACTTACCAACGTATGGGCGTTTTGCCAAAGCGAACTAAAGCATCATTCGTCTTAGTGAAATGGCGACAACCTAGGAAGTGCCGAACAGAAAGGGGCGAAGGATGTCCAGCCTCTAGGACACAATGCTTTTGCCTATCAATCATTGCTCCCTTACGCTTGGCATAATTACCCCAAAGCAAGAAGACAATGCCCTCACAATGGTTATTCAGTTCACGTATAATAGCGTCCGTAAAGCTCTCCCAACCAATTCCTTGATGCGAACCCGCTGCTCCTGCTCTAACGGTCAGCATACTATTAAGCAAAAGGACACCTTGCTCTACCCAAGGCAAGAGATGTCCGTCTTTGATGATAGAGGGTTCGCCTGTGTCGTCTAAGATTTCCTTTTTCATATTACGCAAGCTTGGAGGGACGGCAACGCCTTTTGGCACAGAGAAAGAAAGCCCTTCCGCCTGCCCCTCGCCGTGATAAGGGTCTTGCCCTAGAATCACTACCTTCACCCGTTGAACAGGACACAAATCCAAGGCTCGAAAAATAAACTTCCCCTGAGGATAAACCCTAGTCGTAGCGTAGGCTCGCTTGACTTCTGCAATCAAATTCTGAAAGTACAACTGCTCAAACTCTCGTTCTAAAAGCTTCTTCCAGCTCTCTTCTAATCGGATATTCATCTATTTATTTTGTATATTTGTTGCACTGCGGTCTAAAATCATCGAATAGACCCAGCAATAAAGATAAGACAAAAATGAGAAAACTTTTTTATATTCTTAGCCTAAGCATCGTATTTATTCAAGGAATAAGGCTTCAAGCTCAAGGATTAAACATAGAAAAAACACGCAAAATTATAGAAGAAGCAGAGCGACATTATGGCGGACATCTTGCCGTTAGCCTAATTGATTGTGCGAGCAACGAACAGGTTTTTGCCTATCGCTCGCAGGAAAGAATGACGCCAGCTTCAGTAGTGAAAATACTAAGTACAGGTTCTGCCCTGCAAAGCTTCGGACGAGGTTATCGCTTTCCTACCTACATCTATGGGACGGGTAAACAAAAGGGTAAGACTTACAACGGGAACATCATCATTCAAGGTCAAGGAGATCCTTCAATCGCTTCGCATTACATTGAGGAAGATGAGAATCGTTTGAGTAAAGAACTGATTGACGAACTCAAAAAGAGAGGCATCAACAACGTCAATGGGCGTTTGATTATAAACGCTTATCTCTCTGACGAACAAGGGGCAATCCCAAGTTGGGAGCAAGAAGATATTGGTTGGTACTACGGCACAGGTCTTTATGGCTTTAACTATATGGATAATGCTTTTACATTGGAAGTTAATACAAGGCAAGGCTATCGCACACGTCCTAGACGAATGAAGTGGGATAAAGATTTGCCGATTAGGTTTAATAATCAAATGAGAATAAGCAAGAGGGAAAAGCTTTTAACCTACGCAACGCCAAAGGAAAAGCATTCGGAAGTTCTACTCAAAGGTTTAATTCCTCGTCGCAAAGGTTTCTATCCTCTTAAGCTAGCCAATCCAGACCCTGCCCTCTATGCAGGACGAAAAATCACAAAAGCAATCAAAAAATCAGGCATTAAAGTTCGCTTTCGAGCTAAAGCGAATTACGATGCTAGCACGCCGAAAGGCGAAGTTTTGCACTATCATTATTCTAAGCCGATTGACACGCTTGCCTTGATTACCAATCATAGAAGTCATAATCTTTTTGCTGAAGGTTTTGCCTCTTTGGTAGCAAATGGCAAAGAGCGAGGGCAAGCTGTGGATGACTATTGGACTAAGCGACTTAGGTTAGCCGAAACGGATTTGATTCTTGCTGACGGCTCAGGGCTAAGTCGTAAGAATAAACTGACAGCCGAAACGCTTTCCTCTGTCTTGAACGACCTCTTGAGTAAAGAAATGCCTGAGAAAAGTGCTTTGCTCTACACCCTACCGAAAGTAGGTGAAGAGGGGACGGTGAAAAACTTGCTTGAAACGAACGAGCTAGAAGCTTACCTTAAAAGTGGCTCAATGTCGGGGGTAGTCTCTTACGCAGGCTATGTCTTTTATCAAGGTAAATGGTATGCTATTGCTCTATTATCTAACGACTTTAATCGTAATAGTAAAGCTCGTCAAAGCATTTGTTCAGTCCTTCGCTCGGTCTTCCCCTCGTCTAATTAAAATTAAGGCTGATTACTTAATGAAAAAAGGGATATCCCTTTTCATCAAAACCGATATCCCTTTTTGTGGAAACGGATATCCCTTTCAGGAGTAAGAGATATCCCTAAAAAAACGAACGTACAACCATTAGATTGAGAACTTCGGAGCGGAGATACCTTCGCCTAAGGAAATGGGCGAAATTTCTCGCTCAATTTCGTCATATAATCCACTATCAATAAACATTTGTAAAGTCTTCGCTCCTCCCTCTACATAGAGCGAGTTAATCTTTTCCTCCCTTAGATAAGCGAACAAAGAAGGGAGCAAATTTCCAAAGTCTAATGCTATCGCTTTAGTAAAATTCCTCTCCGTGGGAAGAGTGGGGCGGTTAAAAGCTAATGATTTATCATAGAGAATGACCGTCTTTGCTTTGCCGTCGGTGAAAAGTTTAAGGTCTCGTGGCAGAGATAAGCGAGGGTCAAGGACTAAACGCAAAGGCTGATTACCAGAGCAAAAGCGATTAGTTAGGCTAGGATTATCAAGTAGTGCCGTGCGATAACCAACTAAAATACTCTGATATTCGCTACGCTCACGATGAACAAAACCTTGTCTTAGAGCGGACGAGAAGACAAAAGCTTTTTCATCTGCCGTCGTCCTTATTCTATCAATCAAACCGTCTGCACTCTCTGCCCACTTTAGTTTGACGTAAGGACGCTTGGCGGTATGCTGTTTGATAAAGTGCTTATTTAGAGCTTTCGCTTCATTTTCCATTATGCCACACTGCACTTCTACGCCTGCCTTACGGAGCATTGCGATACCTCTCCCTGCAACTGCGTGAAAAGGGTCTTGCATTGCTACAATTACTCGTGGAATTTCCGAACGAATAATCAGTTCAGCACAAGGAGGCGTTTTGCCATAATGCGAGCAAGGTTCAAGCGTTACGTATAATGTCGCTTGTTTGAGCAAATGCTTTTCCTTAACTGAATTGATAGCCATTACTTCGGCGTGAGGCTGACCATAGCGATGATGATAACCTTCGCCTATGATACGATTTTCATAAACCAAGACCGCCCCAACCATTGGATTGGGAGCAACAAAACGCTTACCTAAGCTTGCGAGTTCTAAGGCTCGCTTCATATATATATACGATGCAGTCATAAATAATCTGTATTTTTGCAACAATGAGTACAGTGTCTATTTCAACAATTCAGCGTTTAGCCTGCGAAAGGCTAAAAAAGCTCTACGACGAGAGCGAAATCCAAGCAATGACAGCTCAACTGTTGTCTGATTTGCTTTCGCTAAACTCTGTCAATGCTTTTTTTCTTTTGGACAAAGATACGCTATTGTCCGAAGAAACGGAAGATAAGTTTTTTGAAGCTTTGCAGAGATTGGAGCAAGGTGAACCTTTTCAATATGTCTTGGGCTACACTTATTTCTATAAGGATAAGCTCGCTGTAGGGCAAGGCGTTTTGATTCCTCGCCCCGAAACTGAGGAACTTGTCGCAATGGCTCTTCAATCTATTAGAGAGCGATATAAGGACAAAAAGCTGAAGGTTTTGGACATCGGCACGGGTTCGGCTTGTATCCCTTGTGCGATTGCTTCGGAAATGCCTTATGCTCTTGAATTAACGGCTCTTGAAGTTTCCGAAGAAGCTCGCCGTATTGCAAAGCTAAATATCAAAACCTACTGCGAAAAGTATCAAGCTAACATCACGCTCCAAGCAGGAGATTTATTCGCCTTAGTCGAGGAGAAACCTCAGCAGTCCTACGATATTATTATTAGCAATCCGCCTTATATTCACCCAAAGGAGGCCGAAGAAATGCACACTTCGGTAAAAGAGTTTGAACCTTCGCTCGCACTCTTTACGCCTGCAGAGCGACCAACTTTATTTTACGAAGCGATTGCAATGCTCGTCTCTCGTGGCTACCTTAATCAAGGGGGCGAAGTCTTTTTAGAAATCAATCCGCTCTATGCCAAAGAGACGCTCTCGGTAATGTGCGAAATCATCGGCGAAAGCTTAGCAAAAGCCGAGCTAAAATTAGACCTAAGTGGCAAAGAAAGATTTATACACTTAGAGTTAAAAATTAAGAATTAAGAGTTAAGAATTATGGGGAAAAGTATTATTCAAACTAAAAGTTATAGATTTGCAATTAGAATAGTAAACCTATATAAATACTTAATTTCAGAGAAAAAAGAGTTTGTTTTATCCAAACAATTATTAAGAAGTGGGACAGCAATAGGTGCATTAGTTTGTGAAGGAAAATTTGCTCAATCAAAAGCTGATTTTATAAATAAACTAAGTATTGCATTAAAAGAAGCGAATGAGACTTTATATTGGTTAGAATTACTAAGAGATACAGAATACTTAACTTTAGAAGTATTTCAATCTATTTATCCTGATGCAGAAGAGCAAGTAAAAATTCTTGCAAGTATTATTAAGACAAGCAAAGGAGCTTAAATTCAGAAATAAAATAATTCTTAATTTTTAACTCTTAATTCTTAACTAAATGAATATAAAAGAGAAGGCGGAGCGTTATTGTGTCAAAGCGGAGCGTTCGGCTTGGGACATAAGGCGAAAGCTTTGGGATTGGGGCGTGCGTGATAAGGAGCAAGGTGAAGAGTTGATTGCACAATTAGAAAAGCAGCGTTACCTTGATGAAGAACGTTTTGCGAGAGCTTATGCTAGGGATAAGTATCGGTTTAATTCGTGGGGCTTAAGACGTATCGAACAGGAACTACGAATGCGACAGATTGATAGCCGTCTGATTGCCAAGGTTCTGCAAGAAGTGGAAGAGGAATTTGACATTCAGGAACAACTAGAAAGCTTATTAGAGAAGAAATACCGCAGTTTCCCTGCCAACCTAGAGAGAAGAAAAGTTTACGATAGACTAATGCGTTATGCGAGTTATCGTGGTTTTGACTTTGATGATGCTAAGAGTATTATTGAAAGGTTGATGAATTAGCCAAAAAGCTCTTAAAGAAATATCCCTCCTCAAGGTGGAAAATTTGTGAGCCATTTTCAATATAAACTCCCTAGAAATTGTTCTAATTTTCTAAGGATAAATAAGGGAATTACTGCTTCTAGTGGTGAAAATAGTTTATGTCATTAAAAAAATATATCTTTGTAAATAATTATAAACATTTAAATTGCGAAGAATTATGATTAAGAAAAATTATTCAGTTCTATTAGGACTATTGGCATTTGTCTTAGCTTGTTTCTTGCCAAGCCAAGCAATAGCTCAAAATGAAATAAAAGTTACTGTAGGAGATAAAGGTTGGTTTAGAATTGAGAGACTTGTAGGCTCAAACATCACAGTTGAGGGTATGCCTGCTAGTTTTACAGCTCAGACAGGAAAAAAAATCTCACAAGACTATAATGCTATGCCAAATAGCACGGTTACTTTCAAGGGAGATATTACAGGCTTGCGTATTGCGGGAGAGATGCATGGAGCAAATGGTAACGGAAATGTCAAGAAACGTGCTGATGTCGTTAGTATTGATGCTTCTAAAGCTCCAAGTACTTTGACTTTTTTGGTATTAAAGGGTTTAAGTCTAAATAGTATTGACCTAAAGGGAGCAACGGAGCTTAAAATTTTATCTTTGATTGACTTAAGTAAGCAGAAGCTAAATAAATTGGACTTGAGCAAGCAAACTAAGGTAAATGTGCTTATTTTGGGGAATTCAAATTTCAATAATAATAGTATTGAAGAAGTCGTTATGCCAAGTCCAAATGTTATTCAGAATTTGGATTTGGGACGTACCTCTATTAACAAAATTGACTTAGACCATTTGCCTGAACTCCTAAAATTTCGTGCTGTTGCAGCCAATGCAAGTAGTACAGGACTTAATGTTGTTGAGCTTAAAGAGAGTACGAAGTTAAAACTTTTTGTCGCTAATCACGCACATATTAGAGAGCATATTATCTTAAAAGATAAACCAATGCTAAATGATGTTATGCTATTTGGTAATCTTAGTAAGCAAATTACTATTGAGAACTGTCCTCTATTAAAAGATTATACGAATTCTATCGGTCTTTGGTTGGGGATTTATAATGGTAATTACCTTGCTTTTTCAAAGGTTAGCATTAAAAATACTGGTATCACTAAAATTGGGAATGAGAGTACCAATGGTTTCAAGAATGTTGTGGATTTAGATATTTCTAATAATCCGCTTACATCGGTTAATTTTGCTCCGTACACAAAGCTTAATAAGGTAACGATGAATGCCAAAGAGTTCAACAACCTCGATGTAAATCAAGTGCTTGCTACATTGCCGCAAAGGAAGCCTGCAGACAATGCAGTCTTTGTCTTATCAGTTGGAGATGATACCGAGGATACTTTAGTGGCTAAAGTGGAAGCCAAACTTCAAGAGAAGGGTTGGAGTTTGCAAAAACCTGTTGGTCTTAGCGAACTTGCAGACGGAGCAACAAAGATTTACCCAACGCAAACAACAGATGTCGTGAACATTGAGGGGGCAAAGGCTAATGCTACTTATAAACTATTTACGATGAATGGTTCGCTTTGCGAAAAAGGACAGACAGACGCTTTTGGTTCGGCAGAACTACATCTAGCTTCTTATAGCAAAGGTGTTTATATTATAAAACTTGGGAATAAGTTTCAAAAGATTGTTCTTAAGTAAGATTTTATAGATTTAGAACTTAAGAGAGGGAGGAACGGCTTATTCTTCTCTCTCTTGATATATATAAGAAAGAATGCAAGTAAAAGATATTATACAAGCTCTTGAGGAATTTATGCCTTTGAGCTTGCAAGAGAGCTATGATAACTGTGGCCTACAAGTAGGCGATGTAGCACAAGAAGTGTCATCTGCTTTGCTTTGTGTGGACATTACAGAAGCCGTAGTGCAAGAGGCAATTAACCTTGGAGCAAACTTAATTATCACACATCACCCTCCGCTATTTAAGGGTTTGAAATGTATCGGCACAGCTTCTTATATTGAGCGAGCGGTCGTTAAAGCTATTCAGCATAACATTGTTATCTATTCTGCTCACACAAATGCTGACAATGCCGAGAATGGCTTAAACTACTTGTTGGCAGAAGATTTTGGCTTGGAAAATATACAAACGCTAAGTCCTATTGAAGGAAGTTTGGGAGCTGGAGCAGGTATTATCGGAGATTTGAAAGAAGAAATTGAACTAAATACTTTTCTTCGTCAAGTCAAAGACTATTTTGCCTGTGAGAAATTAAGCTATTCTAAATCAGAAGTTAAAAGTATCAAGCGAGTAGCAATATGTGGAGGTGCAGGGGCTTTCTTATGGTCTTCTGCTAAAGAGCTTGGAGCGGATATATTTATCACAGGAGAAGCTAAATACAATGATTATTTTGATATTGAGGAGCGTCCAATCCTCGTGACTGTTGGACATTATGAGAGCGAAGTTATAGCTACAAAGCTATTTCGTAAGGTTATATCAAAGAAATTTCCTAACTTTGCACTCTACATAAGTAAATTAAATAGCAACCCTATATTATCGATTTAGCATATAATTATGGCTACAAAGAAAGAAAAAACAGAAAAAAGCATTGCAGAAAAGATTCAGTTGCTCAAGCAATTGCAAGATTCGTATTCAACGATTGATGGCTTAAAGGCTCTTATGGAAGACTTGCCTATTGAGATTCAAGACATTGAAGATGAGATTGCAAAGATTGAGCATCGTATTGTTGAGTTTGAAGCTAAAAACAAAGAGCTTACTCAAGAATGCAATGTAGAGAAGGCTAATATTGAAAAAGCAGAAGGTTTGGTTGCGAGGTACAAAGAACAACTCAATGGTATTAAGAATAATCGTGAGTATGACAACCTAACGAAGGAAATTGAGTTCCAAGAACTTGAAGTTGAACTTTCAAATAAGAATATCAACGAAAAGAAAGAAGCCATTCAAGAGAGCAAGAAAAAGGTTCTAGCTCTTAAAGATAACCTTCAAGAGCGTAAAGAAATGCTTGAAGAAAGACAAGCATCTATGGCTGATAGAGAGAAAGAGGCTAAGGCAAAGATTGTAAAATTAGAGAAGCTAGTAGAAGGCGTTGAAACAGAATTAGATGCTCGTCTCGTGAACTCTTTCCTACGTGTTCGCAATGGTAATAAGAATGGTCTTGGACTTGTTCGCATTGACCGTGATGCTTGTGGCGGTTGTTTCAACAGAATCCCTGCACAGAACCAAATGGACATCAAGCTTGATCGTAAGATTTTGACTTGTGAATACTGCGGACGTATTATCGTAAAGGCTGATGAGCTTGACGAAGAATAGTTCGGAAATGTAACTGCATAGTTGCAAAATTATTTGTCTGATGTTGCCCTTAGTTGCTCAGCTTAAAGAGACGATTAAGCAAGAGAATTTAATCGGGGCAGAGGAAGACTTCTTTATAGCCCTTAGTGGAGGTGCAGATTCTGTAGCTCTATTAAGGGCTTCTATTTTGCTCGCTTATAAGCCTCGTGCTTTGCATTGCAACTTCCATTTGCGAGGGCAAGAGAGCGATGAGGACGAAGCTTTTGTAAGAGCTTTGTGCCAATCTTTAGGCGTTTTTCTGAGTGTTAAGCATTTTGATACAGAAGCCTATGCCAAGGAGAAGGGCATTTCTATTGAAATGGCTGCGAGAGAGCTTCGTTACGCTTGGTTTCAAGAAAAGCGGGAAAAGCAAGGAATTAGTTATATCGCTGTTGCACACAATGCAGATGATATGATTGAAACCCTTCTGCTCAACCTCTCAATGGGTACAGGAATCCGAGGACTTAGCGGAATGCCTTACAAACGGCACGACGGCATTATTCGTCCACTGATGAATAGTAGCCGAAAAGAAATTCTTGAGTTTTTGGCAAGTCTTGGGCAAGATTTCAGAGAGGATAGCTCAAATACTTCGCTTGCCTATAAGCGGAACTTTATTCGTCATAAGCTTATTCCTTGTTTTGAGGAGCTAAATCCAAACTTTCGAAATAATAGTTTAGATACAATTCAGAATTTAAGAGGAACAGAAAAGCTTTACTTATCCGCAATTGAAAACTATAAAAAAGAACTTATTTCCGAGAAAGGTCTTGATATTGCCCTACTGATGCAGACGGCAGAACCGCAGACTGTTTTATTTGAATTGCTTCGCCCCTATGGTTTTTCTCGAGAACAAATCCTTGACCTTGGAACAAATCTCCACAATCTAAGGCGTGGGGCTAAGTACGAAAACGAAACTTATACCCTGCTTATCAGCCGAAATTATTTAGAAGTCTTAGCCAAAGATAGGGAGGAAGAGCAAGAGCTTCTCCTAGATATTAGTCAGAATGGGGCAATTCAGTTAGCCAATGGTTTGCTAAGCTGGCAGTATGTTCAGCGGAAAGCTTTGGAGATTTTAGCTTGTTCGCCTTCAGAAGCTATCTTTGATGCAAAAGCCCTGCAAAGAGCAATGGGCGAAAGCAATCGTTTACTTTTGCGTCATCGTAGGGAGGGGGATAAAATAAAACCTTTCGGAATGCAGAAAGGTAAAAAGAAAGTCAGTAGAATTTTCATTGACGGAGGCTTTACGCATAAGGAAAGAGAAGACGCTCTGCTCCTAACAACTGAAGATAATCAAATCCTTTGGCTGGTGAATATCCTTGCAGATGCGACTTATTCGGTCAAAGACAATACAGAAAAGGTGCTTTATTTCTCGTTCAAAATATCTTGACCAAAACAATAAGCACAATAGATTATGAACATAATCAAACCAATAGAACGTAGTCAATTTCGTCGAAAGCTTGGACGAGAATTTTATATCTTAAAACGTAAATATTCGTGGCTTTTCTCCAAAAATAAATGGGCAAAGCAAGAAGCTAAAACTCAATTTAAGCATCTTATTTTTAAGCATAAATCGTTAATTCTTCGTCCACTCAAAGATGTTGATATGATTTATCAAGAGAATAAACGTACGAATCTTGCTATTGCAATCCAACATCTCAATAACATTGTTATAAAACCGAATGAAACTTTCTCCGTATGGAAAAACGTAGGTCGTCCGACGAAAAGGAAAGGCTATTTAGAAGGCTTGGTCTTAAGTCGAGGTAAGGTCTTGACTGGTACAGGCGGAGGCTTATGTCAATTAGGCAATTTGCTTTTTTGGATATTTGCCCACTCTCCACTGAAGATTACAGAACGTTATAGGCATAGCTTTGATGTTTTTCCTGATGTTAATCGGAAAGTTCCTTTCGGTGCAGGAGCAACCCTATCATACAACTATATTGACTTACAAGTTTTTAATCCTACAGACAATGAGTTTCAAATAAAGCTTTATATGGATAAAGACTATCTCTATGGAGAACTTTATTCAAAAAAGCCAATTACTTCAAGTTTTAGGATTGAGGAGCGAGACCATTGTATCAAGCAACAATACTGGGGAGCTTACACTCGCCATAATAAAATCATTCAAATAGAATGTTTGGAAAGTGGAGAAGAAATTGAGCAAGTCTTAGCTGTTAATTATGCAATAATGATGTATAATCCTGTACTTGAAGAAAATAATTCAACGGATTAAAAGACAAACTATCTCCTAAAAATAAAAAAGGTATGTCTAAATGACATACCTTTTTTTTGTTCCTTTCATTTTATAAAACATTGTATATCGATGTTTCACTGCGGAGAGAGAGGGATT
>PDWI01008592.1_pt1 | contig 11984 bp, 12 predicted proteins | sample 1430891 | NCBI WGS metagenome assembly PDWI01 (sample SAMN01162508, study PRJNA174530) | Oral metagenome, whole genome shotgun sequencing project. | biome: Marine environment; feature: Marine mammal; material: Swab sample of the gingival sulcus; isolation source: swab sample of gingival sulcus...
TAAATTTTCTGAAATCACTTTCCATTTTTCTGAAGCAAAAGTTCTATTTGCTCCTGCTGCAATATTTTTTCCTATCATTGCCGCTTCTATTGCAATAGTCCCTGTTCCACACATGGGATCAAGTAAAATTTCTTCCGCTCTCCACCTTGATAATTTTACTAAAGCTGCTGCCATAGTTTCTTTTATAGGTGCTACCTTTTGATTTTTCCTGTATCCTCTTTTATGTAAACCTTCTCCACTCGTATCTAACATAATTATAAAATTATTATTGTGACATTGAATTTTTATTGCAAATAAAGCTCCACTTTCTAAAAATAATTCTTTTTTATAAGTCTCTTTTAACTTTTCTACTATTGCTTTTTTAGATATTCTTTGAATATCTGACTTTGAATATAATTTTGATTTTACTGAACTAACCCAAGAAATTGGAAATTTCCCATCTTCCTCTATAAAATCTTGCCAATTTATTTTTTTTATTTTTTGAAATAGTTCTTCATAAGTTAGAGCTTTAAATTCTCCCATTTTAACAAAAACTCTATCTGCGCATCTAAGATGTATATTTGCCTCAACTATTTCTTTAAAATTTCCATCAAATTCAACTCTACCATTAAAGGCTTCTACATTTTTAAAACCTAAATCTAAACATTCATCTTTTACAATACTTTCAAGCCCCATAGTAGCTGATGCTATTAATCTCATTTTTCTCCTACTCTCTAGTTCATCTTAATTCTTTTAATTTTTTATCTTTTTCTTCTCTATATTTCAATAAATCTTTATAAAACATTTTAATTATACACATTAAAGGAACTCCTAAGAACATTCCTACTATTCCAAATAATCCACCAAAAATTATCATTGAAATAAATACCCAAAATGCACTTAATCCTACTTTTTCTCCAATTATTTTAGGTCCCAATATAAAACCATCTATAAGTTGCGATATAAGAATTGCAATTCCCAAATATAATATTTTATAAGGACTTACTATAACTATTAACAGTCCCGCTATTATACTTCCAACTATTGAACCCACATAAGGAATCATATTCCCAAGCCCTAACAAAACTCCACTAAGTAGAGCATAAGGCGTTTTCGTTATAAATAAAACTAAAAATACTGCAAAACCTACTACAAACGAAACCATAAGTTTTCCTGAAATATAGTTTAAAAATATTTCTCTAGTCATATTTAATTTTTCTAACACATATTCCATTCTTTTTTCTCCAAATATTATTTTCATAATATTTTTTTCTATTTTTATATATCTATTTTTATCTAACAAAATAAGTATTGCTAACAATAAACCAAAACTAAATTTTGCTATTCCTGCTGTCCATAATGCTATATTTTTAAATAATGACATTAATATTTCTTGAATATTTGAAAAGTTATTTTTTAATCCTGTTATAACTGTTTTATAAAATTCTTCTTCATTTATTAAAGTTATATTTTTTTCTTTTAAAATTACAAATATTTTTTCTGAAAAAACCTTTACTTTTTCTGATATATATGGATATAAATTATTTAATTCTTTCACCGTTAAAACAATTTGCGGAACTATCATAAGTACAAAAGCTATAACTATTAAAATAACTAAAATAACAGCTATCATTACTGAAAAAAATTTATTTTTTTTCAATTTTTTATCGAAATAATCAACCACTGGTTCAAGTAAAATAGCAATTAATATTGCCCATATTAGAGGAATAAAGTAAGATGTCCATCTTGATATTATTGTAGTAAAACTTTCCGAATTTTGAAAATATGTTTGAATTACAACAAATAAAACCATATATATCAAAATTTTAATAAATCCTTTTTTTTCCATTTATATTTTCTCTTTCTTAATTTATTTTATGATAAAATCTAAGTCTTTATTTTCCCCTACGACTTTTAAAACTAACTTATCAGGAATACCTATTGCCATTTCTCCAGCATTTTTTATAAAGCCTTGTTTCACTGCTATTTTTCTAGGTGAATTTGAACTTAAAACTCTAACCTTATTATCTATAAATTCTATATTGCAACCACCTATAACAGTTTCTACAAAAACTACTTTTCTTTCTTTTTGTAAGGGATAAATATATTTTAAGTTCCCATTGATCCATATTTCAGCCTTAGATGCTTTAAAAGTTTTAAAACTATTTATCTTAAAATATAAGCCTAAAAAAATTATTATTAAAAATAGATAGATAAATAAATCTCCTATTCTAAAATACTTATTTTTTACTTGCAAATTTTTCTCCCATATATATTCTAGTTTCTAATTGTTTTTTAGTATTTTCCAAAATGTCTTCATCTATTTTTACTCTATCTTTTTCAAATACTAATATACAAGTAGAACCTCCAAATAAGAAATACCCTTTTTCATCACCTTTTTTTACAAAACTATTTTCTTTGAAAGTTTGAACTATTCCACCAACCATAGTTGCTCCAACTTCAGCCATTACGACATTTCCAAAGTTTTTTGTTGAAATTATTGAATACTCTCTTTTATTTTCACAAAAAATTCTAAAATTTTCTCTTACTGCATAAGTTGAAACAGAGCAGTAATCTCCTTGTATTCTATTATTTACTCCAATTTTTCCATCTACTGGAAAATGAAATCTATGATAGTCAGCAGGAGCTAATCTAAATATCACAAAAGTCCCATCTTCATATTTTTTAGCTAGTTCTTCATTAGCAAAAAATTCTTCCAAAGAAAATTCTGAACCTTTAATAAAATATTTATTTTTTTCTTTTATATGCTCATAAGCAAGTACCTTACTGTCAGCAGGAGAAACCAAAATATCTTTCCCCTCTGCTATCTTTCTTGCCCCTTCTTTTAACTCTCTACAAAAAAAATCATTAAAGTTTGAAAAATCTTCTATTTTTTTCTTGCTTTCTTCCATATTTATTGACATTCTCTCAATAAAAGGCTTTATCTTTTCTTTTGATTTAGAGCTAGACATCTTTTTACCATACCAATCTGAAATAAATTTCTTTTTTATTAAATGAACAAAACATTTCCCAACAGGAGAATAATATAAATATTTTAAAGCCGTTTCTCCCATCACTTTCTCAATTTTTATTTCTTTTGTCTTTCTCTCTACATATTTAATTTTTTCAAATTTCTTCTTCATTTTTTCCCTTGTTTAAATATTTTTAATTTCATTTATCAAATCATATTTGAGTTTTATTAAATCACTTGATAAATCCACTTTATAATTATGAGGGTTTTCTAGTCTTTTTCTTTCTATTGATAACTTTTCTAAAGAGTCTAAATAATATTTTTGAGATTCTAATATATCTAAAAGCTCACTATATAACTCTTTATTTATTTCCCCATTTTTTATGTACTCTCTAGTTAATTTTATAAAAGTATATTGATTTTTTCTTAAAACACTAGATTTAAACTCATACTTTTCATCTCTTATTACTAATTCTTCTTTATTTAAAAGTTTCGCTTTATCTTTATCTCCTTTTACTAATGTCACCAAATCAGCATAGGCATAACCATCTTTATCATAAATTCTATAAACTTCTTTAAAGGCAGGATTAGATATTTTTATTACATCTCCCGATAATTTTATAAGAGGTTTTCCATCCAGTTCAACAATTTTATATACTCCCCCAAAACAAGGATGTGATTTACTAACTGCTATTGCATCTCCAACTCCATACAAATCAACACAAGCTCCTTGCTCTTTTAAAGAACGAATAAGTTTTTCGTCTAGAGAATTGGTCAAAGAAATTTTTGCTTTTCTTAAACCTGCTTCATCTAATAATTTTCTACAAATTTTAGACTGATATGCTAAATCTCCCGAGTCTAATCTTATTCCGTAAACTCCTTCATAATTATCATCTATTCCACATTCTTTAAATGCTGAAATTGCATTTTTAATTCCCATATTTATCGTATCATAAGTATCTATCAATAAAATTAAAGAATTTCTTTTTCTATTCCTTCTATGGTTTATGAAAGTTATAAAAGCTTTCTTTTCAGCTTCACTTCCTACTCCAAATGCCTGTATATAAGAATGTGACATTGTCCCTTGTGACCCTACACCATATTTGTATTCTGTAACCAAATTAGAATGTCCATAGCAACCTCCTATAATTGCAGCCTTATTTCCTTCAACTGCACTATCAAAACCATGTGCTCTTCTACTTCCAAAAGATAAAACTTTTATTGGGTGGGCAGCTCTTGTTACCATAGAAGCTTTTGTTGATATTGCCATTCCCATATTCATTATATTTAAGATAGGAGTTTCTAATATCTTTGCTTCTATAAGAGGAGCTTTTACAGTTATGATTGGTTCATTAGGATAAGCAATTTCTCCATCTCTCATTGCAAATAAACTTCCAGTAAATTTTATTTTTGAAAGATAGTTTATTAAATTTTCTTCCTCCAATATTTTTGAAAAATATTTTTTCTTTTCTTCTTCACTTGTTTCGTTTAAAGTTTCTATTAAACTAATTACTTCTTCTATTCCTGATACAACCGCAAAACCACCGTCTTCTGTTTTTCTAAAAAAAACATCAAATACGGCTTCTTTATTTTCCATATTTTCTGAAAGAAATATATCACTTTCTGTATATTGATATCTGTCAGAGTTGATTACTCTTGCAAAATCTGTTAAAATATTATCTCTAGCTATCATAAAAACTCCAATCGTTTTTATATTTTTAAAATGATTTTAAAATAAGGATAAAAAATTCTAATTTATATAAATTATAGCATATTCTTTTTATAAATTTCAAGTTAAAAAAAAATAATTTTTAAAACAAACTATAAAAAAATATTACGAGGTGATTATAATGAGAACATTATTACAAAAAGTTTCTTCTGCCTGTGTTAAAATTGAGGAAAAGACTATAGGAAAAATTGAAAAAGGGTTTTTAATTTTTTTAGGAATCACACATGAAGATAGTGAAAAAGATGTTAAGTGGTTAGTAAATAAAATTAAGAATTTAAGAATTTTTGAAGATGAAAACGAAAAGATGAATTTGTCTTTAAGTGATGTGAATGGAGAAGTTTTAATAGTTTCTCAATTCACTTTATACGGAGACTGTGCCAAAGGAAGAAGACCATCTTTTATTAAGGCAGCAAAACCTGAATTTGCAAACGAACTTTATCTTAAATTTATTGAAGAATTTAAAAAAATAGGAATTAAAACAGAAACTGGAAAGTTTGGTGCTCATATGAAAGTTGAGCTCTTAAATGATGGACCTGTCACTATTATAATTGATACAGTTGAAACTAATATAAAGTAGATTTTTTGCTTTGTTATAATTTAAAAAATTAAAAATGTACCCTCTATCTTTTAGATTTTGGGTACAGTATTTTATTGTTTTAAGTTTCCAAACTACAAATTAAAAATAGATATTATAGCATCTTGTTGTATGAAAAAAATTCCTGCAAATCCAAGTACAATTAGTAATATTAGGAAAAAATATTTAAACCCACCTTTTCTACTTTCTTCAACTTTTTTTTCTAGTTCATCTAATCTTTCATTTAATCTTCTATTATTTTTCTCTACATTTGCCATCAAAGTATTTTTTAAATCTTCAAAGGGTTTCCCCTCTTCTAAAAAATTTGTAAATACAGTATTTTGAGTTTTTAATTCTTCTCTGAACATATTAGCATTTTTATCAAATAACTCTGTAAAAACATTTAAGTTATCTGCAATTACTTGTAATAAGCCCATAGCTTTTTGTCTATCTTCATTCGTTAAATTTCTTAAATTATCAAACTCTTGTAATGCAATTGTTAATTCTGCTGTTCTAACTTTAATAACTTTTATAATATCAGCAGCACCAGCCGTTGCTATCTGATTTTCAACCTCTGCTTTTATAACATCTCTTAAATCAACTGTTCTCTCTTCTCTGCTAAAATTATTATTTTCCATATAATCAGCCCCTTTTGATCTATTAATATAAATAGTCTTTTATAAAATATTTTTCTTTTATTATAACATATTTTTTTTAATTTTAATATTAAGATTATTATTTAATTAAATCATTCAAATCTTTTATAAATTCAACTGGATTTTCTACTTGAAAACCTTCTATAATAAGTGATTGATTGTAAATAATATTAACTAATTTTTTTAATTCAGCCTCATCATTAGAATTTTTAATTTTTTCAAAAATTTTATGCTCTGGATTTAAAGCTAAAACTTTTATCGCTTTATTCATTTCTCCACCAGGCATATCAGCTAAAATTTTCTCCATCTCTAAACTTATAGGTCCTTTTGCTAATAATGCTGCTGCACTATCTCCTATATTTCCATTAATTTCAACTTCTGAAACTTTATCTTTTAAAATATCTTTTATTTTCTCTAATAATAATCTATTATCTTCGTTTATTTTTTTTATTTCTTCTCTTTTCTCTTCATTATCATCAAATTCAAAATCTGAACTATTAATAGATTTAAAAATTTTTTCTTCATAAGCATTCATAGCCGTTAAAGTAAATTCATCTATTTTATCTGTTAAAATTAAAACTTCTCTTCCTTGTTCTTTTAATTTTTTTATTTTAGGTAAAAACTGAACTGTTTCTAAGTTCTCAGCAGAAATAAATAAGATCTCTTTATTTTCTCCCATTCTATCAACATATTCTTTTAAAGTCACATATTTGTTTTCTAATGAAGAATAAAATATTAAAAGATTTTTAAGTTTATCTTTATTCATTCCAAACATATCTTGAACTCCAGCTTTAATTACTCTTCCAAACTCATTCCACATTTCTATATATTTTTCTCTATTATTTTTTAATAATTTTTCAAACTCTGAAATTATTTTCTTTTCTAAATTCTTTGAAATTGCTTGAAGTTCAGTGTTTTGCTGAAGTATTTCCCTTGAAATATTAAGAGAGAGTCCATCACAATCAACTAATCCTGAAATGAAACTAAAATATTCTGGAATCAACTCTTCACATTTATCCATTATAAACACATTTTTTGTATATAACTGTAAACCTCTTTTAAAAGATTTTGTATAAAAATCAAATGGAAGTTTCTTAGGAATAAATAAAACTGAATTATATTCTATATTTCCTTGTACTTTTAAATGAATATGAAACAAAGCATCATTCCAATCATGAAAAGTTGTTTTATAAAATTCATTGTAATCTTCATCTTTTAATCCTTTTTTATCTCTTTTCCAAATAGGTCTTGTAGAATTTACTACCTCATCTTTAAAATAAATTTTATATCTAATATAATCAGAATATTTTTTTACTAATTCTTTTATTTTCCACTCTTCTAAAAATTCTAAATATTCTTCCCCCTCTTTTAAAAATAAAGTTATAGTAGTTCCTCTATTTTCTTTTTCTATTTCTTCTAAATTATAACTTCCATTTCCATTTGATTCCCACTTAACACCTTTATCCGAATATGGAGATTTTGTTTCTAAAATTATCTTATCCGCAACAATAAAACCAGAGTAAAAACCTACTCCAAATTGACCTATTATATCTATTTCTTCTTTATTTGATTTTTCTAATTGTTCTTTGAATATTTTTGAACCAGATTTTGCAATAGTCCCTATATTGTCATCAACTTCTTCATAAGTCATTCCTATTCCATTATCTTTAATAGTTACTTTTTTATTATCTTTGTCCACAGAAATTTCTATTTTAAATTCATCATCATCAGCTAATAAATTTGTATCTGTAAGTGATTTAAATTTTAGTTTATCTATTGCATCATTAGCATTTGAAATTAGTTCTCTCAAAAATATTTCTTTGTTTGTGTAAATCGAATGTATCATTAAATTTAAAAGTTCTTTTGTTTCAGCTTGAAAAATTTTATTTTCTTTTCTCATATTTTCCTCCTCTATTTATAATTCATACCTTAATAATTTATAACATATCTTTTTTTTAGTGTCAATTTTGATTTTAATTTTTAAATATCATATAGAAAAATAACATCTTAGTTAAAAAACGTTCCTATTCTTTCTAAAAAATCTAATAAAAATTTCTTACTTTAATCTAAAATAAATTTAATAAAACTTGTTTATATTGTATACTCTTTAAATCTTCTAACTATAACTTTTAGGTATTAAAAAAAGTTAGATTATTCTAACCTTTCTACTTTATAAAGAGTACAAATATTCTACCTCATTTTTTGTTAATTCTCTATATTCTCCAATTTTTAAACTTCCTAACGAAAGCTCACCTATCTTTTCGCGTCTTAACATAAGCACTCTATAACCCAAACTTTGAAACATTCTTCTTATTTGCCTATTCCTTCCTTCTCTTATAGAGATAAGTAAGCTTGTCTTATTATTTTCATATTTTATCGAGTCAAGCCTAGCAGGAAGAGTTTTTCTATCTTCTAAATTAATTCCACTTTTCAATTTTTCTATATCTTTATTTTGCAGTTTACCAAAAATTTTTAAATAATACTTCTTATAAATTTCAGACTTAGGGTGAACCAATCTGTTAAAAAGATTTCCATCATTTGTTAATAATATCAAACCAGATGTCAAATAATCAAGTCGCCCTATTGGGAATATCCTTTTATCCGTTCTTATTAAGTCAACAACTGTCTTTCTATTCCTGTCATCACTAACACTAGATAAAACCTCTAATGGTTTGTTTAACATAAAATAAACTTGTTTTTCTTTTTGATTTTTTATAATCTTTCCATCAATTTCTATGATATCAACTTCTCTGATTGACATACCTTGTAACGCAAACTTTCCATTAACTTTTATTCTTCCCTCTTTTATATATTCATCTATTTTTCTTCTTGATGCAATTCCTAATGTTGCCAAAAACTTATTTATTCTCATAACTTCATTCTTTTCCTAACTTTTCCTTTAAATATTCATACTCTGGTAGTTCTTCTATATTTTTTATTCCAATGTATGCTAAGAATTTTCCTGTAATTTCATATAAATTTGACTTTCTTCCTGTAGTTTGTCTCCCACAATTTCTCACAAACTTTCTTTCTTGTAAATTGTGAATTATTCTATCTACTGATACTCCTCTAATATTTTCTACTTCTTTTTTTGTAACTGGTTGTTTATAAGCTATTATAGATAGTGTTTCCATAGAGGCTGAAGATAATTTTTTAGGTCTTATTTCTTGTTCAAAATATTTATTTATATCATCACCATACAAAGGATTAGTAACTAAATAAACTATATCTTGATCTATTTCTATATTTATACCACTATCAACTCTTTCATCTCTTAACTCAGACAAAATTTTAAGCATATCTTCAACTGAGATTGAAAAATATTTAGCTAAATCTTTTATTCTATTTTCATCGCCACCTAAAAATATTATAGCCTCTGCTTTTTTCTTTATACTCATTTTATCACCAGCATTTTTTATAATTTTTATTACTATTAAATTATTCTATCTAATTTAAATTAATACTCTGTTTCTGTTGTAATTAAAACTTTACTATAAACAGAGAAATTTTTAAGCAATGTATTTATCCCATCTACAACAGCATTTAAAGGTTCTTCCGATATAGTTGTTTTTAAGTTTAATCTACTTGAAATCTTTTCGTCTATCCCTTTTAACAAAGCTCCTCCACCCGTTATATAAATACCTCTTTTTCTTATATCCGCTGCAAGTTCAGGTGGTGTCTTTTCAAATATCACTCTAATCTCTTCTATTATTTCTTGCACTAACGAAGAAAAAGTCTCTACTAATTCTGAAGATGTTAGTGTTATATCTTTAGGTAAACCTGTCAAAGCATCTTTTCCACTAATTTCTATTGAAATATCTTCTGTTTCTTCCACTGGAACTACTGATGCAATTTTAAACTTTACTTCTTCTGCTGTTTTCTCACCTATCAACAAATTATGTTTTTGTCTAACATATTCTACAACTGCAGAATCAAACTTATCGCCTGCAACCTTAAAAGAAGACTTGTTTACTACTCCACCAAGAGATATAACAGCTATCTCAGAAGTTCCTCCACCAATATCTACTATCATATTACCTTCTGGTTCAAATATATTTATTCCAACTCCAATTGCAGCAGCCATTGGCTCTTCTATTAAATATGCTTCTCTTGCTCCCGCTTCTCTTGTTACTTCTACAACAGCTCGTTTCTCAACTTGTGTTACTCCAGCTGGAACACATATTATAACTCTTGGCTTATATAAAAATTTACCAGAATTTATTCTTCTATAAAAAGCTCTTAACATTTTTTCAGTTATCTCATAATCCGCTATTACTCCATTTTTTAAAGGGCGTATCGTCTCGTAGCTTCCAGGTGTTCTTCCTATCATTTGTTTTGCTCTTTCTCCAACTTCAAAAATGTCCTTCGTCTTGTTATTTATAGTTACAACAGAAGGTTCATTTAAAATAATCCCTTTGTTTTTTAAACAAATTAAAGTATTTGAGGTTCCTAAGTCTATTCCTAAATCATCTGAAAATACTCCTAAAATTCTACTAATATATTTCTTCATTATACACCTCTTGTCTATATTTTATTTATATCTTGTAATTTGTATCCTAATTTTTCTACTGTTTTTAAAAAATGAGAAACAGGAAATCCCATTATAGAATAAAAATCCCCATCTATCCTTTTTACAAAAACTCTCCCTTTTCCTTGTATTCCATAAGCACCTGCTTTATCAAAAGGTTCTTCAGTTTCTATATACCACTCAATTTCTTCTTTTGTCATGGGATAAAATTCAACTTTATTCTCTGAAATTTCGTTCATATATATTTTTTTATCTATATTTATAAAAGAATATGCTGTTATAACCCTATGAACTTTCCCAGATAATTTCATCAAAAAATCATATATATCTTTTTTATTTTTAGGTTTTCCAAAAACCTTTCCATCTAATTCCACAATAGTATCTGCAGCTAAAACAAATTTATTTTTATTGTCTCTAGCAATGCTAAAAGCTTTTTTATAAGAAATATCTTTTATTTTTTCTACCAAATTTCCTTTGTCGCTTTCTTCTACAACATCCGAAGGAATGATTTCTAAACAAAAACCTGTTTCTTCTAGTATTTGTTTCCTTCTAGGTGAATTTGATGCTAAAATCATTTTTATTCATTCTCCAATGTTATTGTTTTCTTCAATTTTACACCTTTTCTAAATTCCATAATTTTCTCTTGCATAATTTTTTCTTTGTTTTCTTTAAATTTCATTTCTTTATTTCTTATTTTTTTATCTAAAGCTTCCTTTATTTTTATTTGTTCACAAAGTAATTTTTCTTTTCTTAATCTTTCTTTTTCCTCTTTATATTTTAAATACTTCTTTTTAAAATAATTTTTTAATGGAGAAAAAATTATCAAAAATAAAGAAAAAACTGAAATTCCTAAAATAACTAACAACAGCTCTTTTATTTTTCCTCTTAAACTCAACAGAAAGTAAAATATATATGTAAAAAAATATCCTATTTTATACTTGTATATTGAATTTTCTATAAAGTCACTTAAAAATTTTTCATCTATGATGAACTCTTGAAAATTATAAAAGTTTATTCCTGTCTCAAATAAAATAAAAATAAAAGTTATACATATTATTAAAATTAAAGATAAATACAATCTAATTTCGTTTACTTCTCTCTTTATTTTATTATCACTAAGAAAAATAAAGCCATAGAAAAATAAAAAAAGAAAAACAGGAATTATCATAACCCCTAAATATTTATTTAATAACTCAGTAAAAAAAATATTTTTTACTGAAAAGTCTATAAAATATCCTAAAATAAAAAACATTAACACAATAAAGTATATATATATAAACTTTGTTTTTCTCAAAAAAATAACACCTTCTTTAGTAAAACATATTTCTTCTTATATTAACATATATATATTTTTTTTTCAAGAAGTAAAGATACTAATAAAAATTATTTATATTCTAGTTTAAAACAAAATATATAAAAAAAAGGAAGCCCTCTGACTTCCTCAAATTAATTGCTTGGCAAATACCTATTCTCCCAGGTCGCTTCCAACCAAGTACCTTCAGCGTTTATGGGCTTAACTTCTAGGTTCGGAATGTTACTAGGTGTAC
>PDWI01020934.1_pt1 | contig 11984 bp, 13 predicted proteins | sample 1430891 | NCBI WGS metagenome assembly PDWI01 (sample SAMN01162508, study PRJNA174530) | Oral metagenome, whole genome shotgun sequencing project. | biome: Marine environment; feature: Marine mammal; material: Swab sample of the gingival sulcus; isolation source: swab sample of gingival sulcus...
TATTATGAAGGCATAAAATAAAAAATGTCTAATTAAAATTATAAAAAAGATGAGAACATTAACATTATTGGTTGCGTTTTTAGCGACCCTGACATTCACTAGTGTGAATGCTCAAAATCAGAGCGTGGAACATATCTCTGAAGATGGCACACTACTTCAGAAGGCGAGAGAATTCCCTGCAATCATCTATGCTGATACCTATGCAGGACCTCTACTTCCTGAGAAACTAGCAAATAGATACTTCCATCTAGAAAACGATAATGGAATAATAAAGAATCAGACACAAAAACAAAACTTTTCTTATCCATTTTCATTTTTCTTGTTTTCTCTAGAGGAGGTTCATCAAGAATGGAGAGTACAAAACGGCATAATTGTTGATTGGAAAGAGATTACTGAAACAATAACATATCCATCGTTTTGGATAATATTGGGATTACTTGGTATAGTGTTTATGTTATTATCGTACAAATATAACGCACTACGCTATCTTCCTCTTATTTGTCTTGTGCTTGAATTACTTGTTTTTCTGGCTATTTTTGGCAATTGCACTCTACCTTCTGCTTTTCTGTTCGCTATACTTATAGTGTTTTTATTTGTTACTGGTGCCGGTGTGACTGGTATATTTAGGATTGGTTATAACCACCCTATTCATAAAATACTGTATGTGTTTTTTATAGTGATGCATATAGTGACAGTGACATATTTCACACTCTAAAAACTTATTTTGTCTATGTAAAACATCCTACTTTCATATTGAGAGTAGGATTTTTTGTAGAAAAAATGAGAATGGTAGACTTAATGTGAATGTTCGCACTGTCCGTGACCAGAGGTCTGACATTTTTTGTGAGCTGATTGGTGGTGGGTATCACAATGAGTCTTGCGATGCAAGAGGTATTCGCCCGCGAAGATGACTATTCCTGCCACTATTGCGGCGATGACCATTCGCGTGATACTGTATTCGCTGTGATATTCGTGATACTCGTGAAATGCGCCTATCGTGACCAATATGTGCACCGCTACGTGCGCGACGATAGGCATAAAGGTCAGCAAAAACTTTTGCCAGACTTCTTGTACTCTGTCGTGTAGCCACCCCAAACATAGCACCAATAGCCGATAAAGTATGTGTCCGATACCTGTGATTGATATGACGTTTATTGATGGTACTTCACGAAAAATAAGCAATACAAACAGAAATTCCACTACTACAAAAAGTGTAATATGTTGGAGGAGGTGCTTTATTTTCATCTATTTTATCCCGTACATAAACATTATTCTACTACTATACGATCTTATGGTTCTAATACAAGATTTTATATCATTTTCCATTGTTTGTGTGGTGGATTTTCTATATCATCTAGCAACGCAATCTCTAATCACTATACTTATACTGTTTGTCTTATTTTCCTCCTTATGAAAAAACAATCTCACCCCTCTATCATACCCCTGAGTCTCGTAGAAATCGTGAATGCTTTTGGTATTTCGCTACTGATACCTGTACTGCCGACGATTAGTGAACAGTTTGGCGGGGGGTATATTATGTATGGTGTACTGCTGTCTGTGTATTCGCTTTTTCAGTTTTTTTCTGCTCCACTGCGAGGTAGTCTCAGTGACAAATATGGAAGAAAAAAAATCCTTCTTTTTTCTCAGCGGGGAACATTGATGAGTTGGATTATTTTTTGATGTGCGTGGTTTGTCAATGCGAATATAAGTTTTTTGGGTATAAGTCTGCCGTTGTGGATTATTTTGGGGGCGAGGATTTTCGATGGTATCACGGCGGGAAATAATGCCGTCATCAATGCATACGTGTCTGATATTTCTGTCGATACGCAAGATAAAATCAGATATTTTGGGATCTTAGGTGGAATGGGAGGCATAGGCGTGATGATTGGGCCGCTACTGTGATGACTGTCTGCAAGTTTTTCTTCGCGAGGCACTTTTGGAACGGTTATGACTGCTGCGACACTTTCGCTTATTACTTTTGGTGTGATGTGGAAGCGATTGCCTCAATCTCCTTATCAACCGTCAGAAAAGGCACACGCACTTTCTCGAAAAGGATTTATGGATAAAATCAATATTCCTCGTGATATAATGAAAACAACACAAAAAGATAGTCGCTTAGGTCCTTTGTGGTTGCTGATTGGGGTATTTTTTACGATTTTCTTGTGATATACGACTATCTATATTCTGCACGCAACTGAGGTTATGGGATTTACGACGATGCAAATTGGTTATATATTGTGCCGTATGTTAGTAAATTCTACAAACCATACCACATGATTTTGCGAGGACATATTATGATGGCTCTGGGGCTAGGGCTTATGACTTTTGCGAGTAATCAGTTTAACTTCCTCCTGTATGCAGGATTGACGGTCAGTGGTGTGGCTCGATGTATGACACTTTTCAACACTATCATCTCTCATTATAGCACCAATGATGCTGAATGATACACGCTCGGATTGAAAGAATCCGTCTCTGCTGCTGCATCAATTATTGCTCCACTTATTGGTGCTGGACTCTACAAAATCTTCGACCAAGAAATATTCATCATCTATGCAATGGTTTCATCACTGATGATTTTGGTCGTCTATTCGCAACTTTATCTTGACGAGAGTCTTAATTAAGAATTAAAAATTGAGAATTAAAAAATATTTATTACAAGTTATTGGTATGTACAAAAAAGATAATGTAGTTTATAATAAAAGCTTTGCTTTTGCACTTTCATGTATCACACTCTATAAAAATCTTACCGATGAGAAAGAATATATTATATCAAAACAACTATTAAGATCTGGAACTTCAATAGGTGCCAACATCAGAGAATGACAATATGCTGAATCTACTAAAGATTTTATCCATAAAATGAATATCTCTCTCAAAGAAGCAAAAGAAACAGAATATCGACTTCTTTTACTCCAAGAATCTCACCTCACTCAACACGACATACAACCCTACCTAGAACAAATACACGAACTTATTGCACTACTGATTAGTATTATAAAAACGATGAAATTGAAAATTAAAAATTCTTAATTCTACATTCTTCATTCTACATTATCATGAACTATACTCTTCACAAAAAGAATGGACTCGATATCATTATCGCTCCGATGGCGGATGCGAATAGTACGACAATCGAAGTGATGGTCAAGGCAGGCTCAGTTTATGAAGACAGACGCACGAATGGTCTGAGTCACTTTTTGGAACATATGTTTTTTAAGGGAGGAAAAAAGTATCAGACTCCTCACGACGTCGCGCTTGCTTTGGACGCAATCGGTGCTGACTATAATGCCTACACGAGCAATGATTATGCGGGCTATTATATAAAATGTGCGCCGCTCTTTTTCGATACGGCGGTCGATGTACTGAGTGATATGCTCTGTGAGACGGCTTTTCCTGAGCCGGAATTGGAAAGAGAAAAGGGCGTCATCACGCAAGAGGTGATGATGTATCAGGACGATCCTGCATCGCTTGTCTGGGATAAGTGGGGTGAGGCATATTATGGTGATAATCCGTATGGTTGGACGACTTTGGGGCCTGTGGAAAACATTCAGAGTTTCACGAGAGATGATTTTGTCGAGCACAAAAGAAAACTCTACACCAAAGATAATCTCGTCATCGTTGTTGCTGGGAAAGTGGACGACGAAGCCGCTGTACTGAGTCAGGTAGCCGACGCTTTTGATGGGCTTCCTGAGACGGGAAATGTGTCGGAACCTGCTTTTGCAGGAGTTGCAACAGGGTCAGGTCACTACACCAAAGATACTGAACAGAACCACCTGATCATATCGCTGGGTGGTGTCCCTGGGTCAGATCAGGCGAGATATCCACTGTCGCTGATGAGCACAATCCTCGGGGGCAATATGTCATCAAGACTTTTCCAAAGAATCAGAGAACAAGAGGGCTTGTGCTACTATATCGGTGCGGGGCATTCGGCTTCGCCACAGTACGGAACACTCTATCTCAGAGCCGTTATGGACAAGGGAAGATTTGATCACGCCAAAGAGAAAATGCTCGAAGAATTGACTCTGCTGGCTCGTGATGGTGTGACGGAAAAAGAGTTTCAGACTACGCTCAACTATGTTCGCGGACAGATGCAGATGGGAATTGAGAGTTCGGATAGTCTATCCAGATTTCTCGGAAAGCAATATCTACTCTATGGTCGCATCGAAACCCTCGACAAAAAACTCGCCATCTATGAAAACATCACACTCGATGAGGTCAATGCAATGAAAACAATGTTCGATCCGAAGGGAAGTTTTGTGTATTGGATTGAGTAGAGAGAGTCATTTCAGCCGAGTAAAACGAGTGGAGAAATCTCTTTCTTATAGATCTCTCCACGACGGTCGAGATGAAAAAATTTTGTATAATAAAAATCCCAAGGTACAATGCTTGGGATTTTTCTGTTGTTATATAATCTTATTTTTTCAATGTTCGTTCGAGAGTATTTTTATAATTTTCTCCCTCGATAAAGACAAACACTGTTTTATCTTTGAGAGTTTTGTCTCCATAAGGAACTTCGATAGAACCTGTTCAATGAATAGTTTTTCAATTGACTCCTATTACATCACTCCACTGTCCACAGGGCGACATATTTCTATAATGTTTTTCTATCGCTTTTATTCTCACATCTGCCACATAATCCTCCACCAAAGAGAAGTGTTTTTCACTTAATGCTCTCCAAGAGTCATCTGCCCCACATTTCACTGGTCTATCGGAAAGTAAGAAATGAATGCGAGAATTTTTTGCTTTGATGTCTAATGTTTTATAGCTTCAGTATGGGAAATGAAGTATATCTAATGGTCTATCATATTTATATTCAGAATTTTCGTTAGATACTCATTCTATTACTTTTTTTACATTTTCTTTTCCATCTACTCGTGTATAATGTGGTTTTTTCCATCTCCTTCAAGCAATATTTCACAATAGTCATTCTTTTGTGAGAGACTCATCAAGATATCTACTGATGACACCTTCCTGATATTGATGATAATCGTTTCCATTAACATATAATCCCGACCAATAATACAAATCTTTTCACCATATACCAAGTATCACTACAGTCAATGTGCAAATCATTGTGATAATAATAGTAATTATTGTTTTTTTCATACTTAAATGTAGAAAAAAAATAAAAAAACCACTGTGTAAATATACACAGTGGTAATCCATTTGTCAATCGTTTTTTAAGGGAATAGTTCAAAATTTGCAACCCTACCAGTAACACCATGCCATTTTTGCCATCTCCAACCATCATTTTTCACACAAACATACACAATATCTCTTCTATACATTTGTTCTGATTCAAGATTTATTGATTTGCTCGAACCCACTTTCCCAGGGTCAATATCCCAATCACTAGATAAGAATTCAGTTAGTCCATCTTCACTAATTTTATAGACATATAAATTCATGTCTTCCTGTGAAGTGCTATTGTTTTTCAGCCATATCCTAAACTTCATACTACTCATGTAATTAACCTGTATTCTAAACCACTGTGTCTGTGCGCCATGTGGGATACTCACTAGCTTCACTTGTGGTCCATTTCCACGAGTCATTAAATTCCTCTCATCTATGGTAATTATTCCATCTGGTATAAATGTACCATTTTTTATTGCCTGTGCAACATTTCTTACCTCTTTTTCATGTTCCTGTTGCTCCATCTTTTCTAACTCTGCTCTCGACATTCCTCGGTACTCTGGTGGCATACCAACCATTTCCTCTTTTGACAAACCATTTTCAGAAACGATAACATTTTCATCATCTCTGTCGCATCATCTTTTATATGTATTTATTTTTGATTTTTTGTTGTTTTTGCCCACAACAACATAAGGGCTATGTGATTTTCTGTCACATAACATCTTTTCTGCTCGGTGCTCTACTTCACGAGAGAGAAAGATGATTTCTTTCTGTTAATGAACTTTATGGTCCTCGTATCATTTTTAGTAATTTTTATTTTGTAGGTTTAATTCTTAGTTTTTTGGTCTTTGATTGCAAGGGAATTTTTATCTTTTTTCTATGGTCTCAATTCTCCACTTATTTCTTGCACAAGTATCTTCATCAATATCTCTAAATAATCGTCCGAGGAGGATAGTCGCATAGGAACCTGTCGGGAGAGAGAAGGAGAGAAGAAGATTATCTTCTTGTCGTTCTCGCTGAATGTCGTCGAGGCAGACAGACAGTGGTCTTCTAATCCCAAAAAGATGGTAGTGTCTGGCTGTTTCGGTTTTGGAAAGCATATCAGACTGCTGGATAAGGTCTCGGTCGTACTGTCGTGCTGGGGTGAGGTTTGGGCATAGGAGCATATTGGCTCCGATCATCAGGCCTGTGGGGGTTCGTGATGGGTCATAGGCGATGGGCTTGGCGGAAAAGTCCGGGTAGCATATGTCTTTGGCGAGGTGGTACTCTTTGGTGCGAGCATAGTCGAATGGGGTGATGGTCTGGTCGGTGTGGTTGTAGACTCCGACTTGGCGAGTTCGGAGGTCTTTTCTTCTGGTGAGAATGTCGCCATCGAGGAGAAAATCGCCCGCTTGGTGTCTGGCGATGGCTTGGGTGTTGAAGTAGATGCTAGGGAATGCTTGGAGTTTGAATTTGAGTTCAAAGTCATCATCGCGAAGACTTCTCCCCTGCTCGAAGAGTTTCATCGCTCTGCCGAGGTTTCTTTTGCCAAATCTCTGCTGACCGAAACAGTTGGGGAAACCGCGCTGACTGATATGATGTAGTCACTGCTCTATCTGCTGTCTGGTCTCTGGACTGACGGGTTCGGTGGCTCTGAGTCTGATGCGAAAATGATTTCCCATATTGCGACCGATGCCGAGCATACGGTCTCCTCGATGAGTTTCGAGAACGGTGACTTTTTCAGAAAGTGCGGAAATGATACGGTCTTCGCCTGCTCTGACGACGGCGCGGCGGTCGATCGTGATTCGCTGTCTGGTGACGGCCTTTTTGTCTTTGAGGCCTGCGACACCGATCTGTCTACGAGTGAGTCAGGTGCTTTTGCACAGATGAGAGACGATGTCCATTGTGTTTTGGTCCTCTTTTTCGAAACGAATATACCAGACACTCCCCTCGTCCGACCACTTCATCTCGCCCAACTGCTCATCAACGAAAAAGTCTTGGGGGTGTTCTTTGAACATGAAGAGCATTATGAATGTTGGAGTACGATCTCAACGGGACAGTGGTCAGAACCCATCACTTCTTGGCGATGGTGGAATAATTCGATATGGTCGATAAGTGGCTCTGAGACGGTCACATAGTCGATTCTTCGGCCGACATTGCGAGATCTTGCTCCGCCACGATAACTCCGCCAGGTATACTCGTCTGTGAGGTCTGGGTGGAAATGACGGAAAACGTCAATCGTGCCTGTTTTGTCGAGATATTCGGATACTTTTTCTCTCTCGATAGGCAAAAATCCGATAGAATTTTCGTTCGCATCGGGGCGAGCAATATCAATACGGGTGTGGCAAATATTATAATCTCCCAGCACTATCACTTGTTGGCCTTGGGATTGGAGGTCATTGACATATGCGATGAGTTCGTCGTAGAAAGCGATTTTGTAACTGAGCATCTCGGTGCCGTCTGCACGAGTTCCACCGTTAGGGAAGTAGCCATTGATGAGAGAAACCCCCTGTCACTTCGTGACATCCCCCTTATCAAGGGGATATACAAAGTCTATCTGAGTGATGCGACCATCTTCGTGAAATTTTTCGTTTTTGAAAGTACTTTTGGCGACTACTTCGCCTAGGACAGATTTTTTCCAAAAAATGGCGGTGCCTGCATAGCCTGCTCTGGTGCCGTCGTGTCGGCATCGGTCATAATCATTTTCAGTCAGTCGGTCAGTGAGCGAGACGGGAAGCTGATCCTCAAATGCTTTCGTCTCCTGAACACAAAAGATGTCTGGTGACTCTTTTTGCAAAAAATCTATCAGACCCTTTTTGAGTACGGCTCTGATTCCGTTGAGGTTTCGTGAGAGGATTTTCATTTAGTCGTCGTGGTTGATATATGAAACGATGAGTATGGAGCCTACAACCATCAGCAATATGGGTCATAGGTATGGGAGTGCTTGGAGGAATTGGTCTCGCATATACTGTAGTGGTATGCCAAATCGCTGACCGAGTGCTCGGAATAGTCATAGTATCACACAGATGATACCTGCTCACATCATTCACGGTGATTTTGGTGTTTTCATTTTGATGATGAGGAATAAAAGATAGCTGAGTATAGTTTCTTGGGGATAGAAAATCAAGTATCGTTTTGTCTTGACTTCATATATGAGATATGTATTCTATGGGGACTTAGCAATAGTGCTAAGCAAAAATAAAAAATATATATAGTATGAAAAAAGTCATTTTTATGATTGGTCTGCTTGCATTCGCAATGGTAGGGTGTAAGCAAGAGAATGAAGACAACAAAAACAAAAAACCTGTTGTCGTAGAACAACCAAAAGAAGAAGCTGTCTTCCACAATCCCTTTGAGCCTGATATGAGCTTCAAGGTTGAAAAAGGAAAAGGTCTCTGCCACTACGTGGACTACCAAACAGCGATAGATATCGCTGAACAGACCAATAGAGCAATCTATGCTGGTCGACCACGAAAGCTCGTATCGTTTATCGATGCAGCACGAGACATTGATACAGACTGTATACCAGTCTGGATTGACAAGGTATTCCCAGGTGATACCTTTACTAGAAAAGATGGTCGTTGGACATATATTCCAGCGAAAAGGAAGTAATCACTAACTTGTTTCATCTGAAAACCCCACTGTGTTTTACAGCGGGGTTTTTGTTATTGTGTTATGAAAGTTTGGTGGCTATGTCGGGGTCTCTTCCCTGGACTAAGTCATCAGAACCTCCTCCTTTGAGACCGAGCTCGCGAGCGAGAGTGCGAGCTGATGTCTCAGTGGTAGACACGAGCGCAAAGGTGCCATTTTCGTCATAGAGACAGATGACCTTGTCTGTGAAAACTTTTCTGGCTTCCATAGCAATGGTTTTTATTTTCAATCATTGCAAGTCGGGATAGTCTGCGGTCGCTATCACGCCATCGAGACGGTCAGTTTTGGTCAGGTCAATAGCTTGCAAAACGCCACCGACCAACTTCGCTTTCAGTCACTCGATAGTGTCTGTCTGGGCTTTGGTTTCGGCGAGGATTTTTTGAATCTTGGGAAGGAGTTGTGCTTCGCCTGTGACTCCCACTTCGGTCATCAAAGTTGTGATGAGTGATTGCTTTTCTGCTAGATATGAGGCGACTTTGGGTCCTGTGTATGCGATGAGTCTTTTGACTCCTGAAGACACTGCTTCTTGTGCTACGATAGCAAATGCTCCGATGTCACGAGTGTTTGGACAGTGAGTTCCTCCACAGAGTTCTACTGATACTCCATCACCAATAGTCACAACCCTAACAACATCTCCATATTTATCACCAAAAAACATCTTCGCTCCTGTTTGGCGGGCTTCGTCGATGGACATTTCCTGTACAGAAACTGGTAATGCATCAGTGACGTACTGGTTGATAGCGATTTCTATCTGACTGATTTGGTCGGGGGTGAGAGCTTTCGGAGTCGCAAAATCGAAACGGAGATAATCTTCGTCCACAAGCGAACCTTCCTGTTTGGTCTGACCAATGATTTTTCCCAACACACTATGAAGCAAATGAGTCGCTGTGTGGGCTCTCATTTTGGCATATCTCTGGGGCTGATTGACGGTTATTTTCATACGAGGGTCGTTGGGTTAAAGGTTGTCGCCTGTGGTCGTAGTTGCTCCTGTTTGTGCGGAAATGATTTCAGGTTGCATCACAGGGACTGTATTGGTGGGCTTATCTTTCGGAGTCGCAAAATACATCACTACTGACCCAAAAGTCGTAAAGAGGAAAAAGATAATCACAATGATGGCAAATATTCTAGTAGTTTTGTTGTATTTCATAGGGGAAGGGAGAAAGATAAAACTATAATTATTGTAATTCTTTGAGTTTTTTTCTCGCTGTAGGACTGTCTGGGTCGTATGCGAGAGCTGTTGCATAGTGTTTGCGAGCACGGTCTATTTTTCCTACTTGTTCGTAGAGCATTGCTGTTGCGATGAGATATTCTGTGTTAGTTGGTCTGAGTTTGAGGATTTTTTCCATCAAGTAGATTGCATCGTCAATTTTTTCTGTGTTATACTTCACATCAACGAGTGAGTAGAGATATTTGGGATTGTTTTGCTGATGTTTGACGGCCTGCTCTATCATAATTTCTGCTGTTTTGGCATCGCCATTGGAGAGATAGATTTCTCCCATCTGTCGCATTGCTCTATGGTTATCTTTATCGTGGTCGAGCAATTTTTTGAGCAACGTGAGGGCTCTCTTATAGTGCTTCAAGTTGAAATAATGGTCTGCAAGCATCGTAGTAAACTCGTGATTGTCAGGGTCAATAGAGAGTCATTCTACCAATTTTCTTTCGTATGTGTCCATCTGTCCTTTCTCTCTCGCGCGAACTGCTTCCATATGAATATTTCTGATTTCGTCATTTTTTTTGAGTCTTTTCTTTTGGGAAATGATGGGCTCAGACTGCTTTTGTGGTTCAGCTTCAGCTTTGGTTTCGGTCGTTTCTGATGATGTTTTTTCTGTTTTTTCTGTTTTTTCTTCTGCTTCTTCTATTTTTGTTTCTTCTGCTGGGGTATCTGTGGTCGTTTCAGTTTTGGTTTCTTGTTCTGATACTGATGCTTCGTTCGTGTCGGTAGACTGTACTTCTTCGACAGACTGGACGGGGTCGGGGTCTGCTTCCTTTTTGCGACTAGCGTTTTTGTGGTGTTCTTGTTTTTCTTTCTTTCTCTTTTCTTTGGCTTTTATCTTTTTTTGGATTGCTCTGTTTTTGATATATGCTCTGATGTCGTGAATTGCCAAAATGATGAGTTGTATCAGCGCAACTAGCACTATGAGACCCAAAATCATCAACTCGTAATGGACGAGAGTCAGCGATGTAATGGCCGATATATCGAATGGTAGCATTTCTGTGAGGTTCGTTCACGATAGGATATTCATAGGATAGATGAACAAATAAATGATGAGCTATTATGCTGATTTTGGTCTCCTTTGTCAAGTATTTCTTCTTCTGGTTCTTCTTTGGTATGTTGCTCTTTTTTTCTCTTCTGATGACCACATGATTTCATCAACCGATAATCTCTGTCGTACACCGTCAGTGGTTTTTATGGATACTTCTCCTGTGTTGATATTTATTGACTGCACCTGCGCTGGCACCAGTATTCATTCGTAATTTTTGACTTGGATTTTTTGACCTTTGGATGGGTAGTTTTTGAGTTCTTCTTCGTAGATATCTTTTTCGTATATCATCGAGCATTTGAGTCTGCCTGACCAGTCTTTCAGTCTTTCGATGTCTCTTCATTCCAATCACTGCATCACGATGTCGTCGATTTCTATCTGTTGCAATGGTCGAGTATAGCTATAATGTAATGGACGGCCATCTGCATCGAGCCATTCATCTACGACGTGTGATAGTCTCACCATATCTCTTGAGCCAACCTGGAAAAAGAATACGGCTGTTCCTATTTTTTGTTGGAAGTTGCGGACGAAATCACCGAAGACATATCTCTGCTCTGAGTAGAAATAGAAATAGGTCTGGTTGGTGAAAATTTGGTATCTGGCAGTGACGGGTTTGGAACCATCGAATGATGCTTTGAATTCTTTTTTGAAAATGGGGAATTTTTCGAGGGCTCGTGCTTGTTTTTCGTCGAAGAGTTCTTTTTCTCTACCGAGAAGGGGGCGGGAAAATGTTCATCAGCGAGTCAGACTGTCGTCGATATCGTACCCCAAATACTGTCCGACTGATGTTTTGGAAGAACCTCTTTCGGTATATTCGAATACGACAAAACCTTTGGCAGAAAGGTTTTCAATCTGCTTTTCGTCGATATTTTTGAGTTTGTAATAATTGGCTGTATATCGGTCTAGGACGTAGATATGGGTCATTTGGTCATAAGTTCAAATGAAAACATCATAACTATA
>PDWI01008596.1_pt1 | contig 11982 bp, 9 predicted proteins | sample 1430891 | NCBI WGS metagenome assembly PDWI01 (sample SAMN01162508, study PRJNA174530) | Oral metagenome, whole genome shotgun sequencing project. | biome: Marine environment; feature: Marine mammal; material: Swab sample of the gingival sulcus; isolation source: swab sample of gingival sulcus...
TGTTTTTAAGATACAGGCCAATATGAACCCAGCCCACCGGGACCGTATCGCCTATTGTCGCATCTGCTCCGGAAAGTTCACCAAAGGGATGAAGGTGAAACACCACCGTCTTGGCAAAGAGATCACCCTGGCCAACGCCACCATCTTCATGGCCCAGGAACGCTCCAAAGTCGAAGAAGCCTGGCCAGGTGACATCATTGGCCTGCATAACCACGGCACCATAAAGATCGGCGACACTTTTACCGTAAAAGAGGCCTTACAATTCACCGGCATCCCTAATTTCGCCCCGGAACATTTCACCCGGGTACTCTTGAAAAACCCTTTAAAGATGAAGCAGTTACAAAAAGGCCTCATCCAGCTCGCTGAAGAGGGGGCCATTCAGGTCTTCCGGCCAATCATTGGTGCCGATTATATCATGGGTGCCGTCGGGGTACTTCAGTTTGAGGTGACCATGGCCCGATTGAAAAACGAGTACGGTGTCGATGCGGTCTACGAACCAGTAGATTACCACGCTGCTCGCTGGATCTCCTGCAATGACAAAAAGAAACTGGCCATGTTTGAGGCAAAGAACCAGGACGCCCTGGCCCACGACTCCGAAGGGTTCCTCACCTTTCTCGCCCAGAGCGAGTGGATGCTCAATTTCCACAAAGAAAAATGGCCGGATATCGACTTTATGAAAACCAGAGAAAACGTCTGAGCACAATCTTTTCTTGTGCGACAAAATTACTCTTCGTCAGACACAAAAATAATGGCATAACCCTTGGTCAGTGAGGTGGCAGTCTTGCGCCGGGCCACGGTAAGAATACGTTGAATAGTGCCTCGGGATACCCCCATGCGCAAGCCTGCTTCCTGCTGGGTCAGCCCTTCAGCATCACAGACCCGCATCGCCTCAAGTTCATCACGGTGCAGCTCCACTTGACGCAACTCATTAATGGGGACACCTGTGGGTTTATACGCATAACCAACGAAACAGGTTTCGCAGCGTCGCATCTTTTTTGGTCTTGGAGACATAAGAATCCTATCTCTACAACGAAACTTCCCATCGGCATCACAAAACATGATGAGAAAATTCCACAACAATACATCCTGGCAAGAACATCCTGAAGGTGAACGAACCTTTTGGGAAAAATAGTGATCTAAACAACTCTCTACCGCCCCATATCAACGCAATGCTCCGCCACCACATCTTTAACTCTCAGACTTATCACACCTACTTATTTTTCTTGGCGTCGTCAAGAGCTTTCTTCAGGAACACATAGACATAACAGGCAGCATCAGGTAGAATGGCGAACATTATGCGATACCCCTGAAAAACAAATACGGCAAACAATCCGGCAACCCCGAAGGGCCTGAATACTCATTGCTGCTCACAACGCAAAACAACAAGTTGACTCAAGAAAACAACGTGCCAAAACAGCCCTGCAATACCACGAAAAAACACCAATAGCTGTGAAATCTATTCGTCTTGCCACACCCCAGAAACATCTCCGTTTTTTGACTGCCGTAATGTGCCTGCTGCTCGTTACCATGACAAATACCTGGGCCTTTTCTCAAGAACAAGATCGCAGACATCCTTTTCAAGATCTCTTTGTAACGACCTCGGCAACCCACGTAATCGTCTTTGGCAAACTGGAAAATCAACTCAGCGACGAGATGATCTCAACGCTGAAAAGCGGCCTCCCCATTACCTTTGCCTTCTTTGTAGAACTCTATCGAGAAAACAAAAAGGCCCCGATTCTCAGAAAACATTTTTTTCATACTCTATCCTACGATACCCTCAAGGAGAGCTACAAGGTATTGCTTGGTGAAGCGAATGCAAAAATTTCTCAGTTCAGCGAACTCAACAAAGCACACAACTTTATGAGCGAGATCAATGGAGTCAAGATTATACCCATTGAGGCTCTCGACGAAAAAAGCATCTACACCTTCAAGATACGGGCAAAACTCTTTGAAAAGACCGTCCCCATGGGTTTGCAACGCATCCTGCCCTTTTTACACCATTGGGATCTTGAAACCGACTGGCAAACCCTGCAATTCAACTACGCCCAATAGATGTGAAAAACGATTCCCGGAAAACAAAACACATGGATCCGTCGTCAACGAGGCCACCCCTTGACACAACCCAAGAACGGATACGCCAGAAAAAACGCCTTATTCGCTGGACCATTTTATTCTGTCTCCCCTTAATCCCTCTATTTCTCTGGCTACAAAGCACCCTGTACAGCGGTGAATCAGGGCTGCCCTTTTCTTCAAACATCCTTATTTTTGGGCTGATCAACATCAATGCCCTGCTGGTTCTTTTCGTAACATTCTTAATTCTACGAAGTCTTGCGGAACTCATTTTTGAACGTAAGGAAAACAAGTCAAAGGCCTCATTAAAGACCAAGCTGATCTCATCGTTTCTCTCATTAACCCTGGTTCCCACGATTCTGTTATTTTTCATCGCCCTTCAGTTTGTTTCCACATCCATTGAATACTGGTTCAATTCCAACATAGAAGATTCTCTGCAAGAATCACTGAAACTGGCACAATCAATCATTCATAACGCCAAAGACCAAACTAACCAGATGAATCGGGCGGTCGCCAGCAATCTTGATGAAATAGAGCTGGAAAGTTACACCATCGACACCATCAACAAAGCGCTCCATAGTCTCCTGATATTCAATGGCTACAGCAGGCCCGACTCAATCACCCTGATCACCGAAGACAGCACTCTGGAAATAGAGGTACGGGCACCATCAACCCAGCAACTCCTCCTCCCTAGATTGCCTGCTGAAATACTCATCAAAGCGCACCAGACGCACCCCCGCAGCAGCACTATTATTCAAGAAACCAACCAGGGGGATCTGATACGCAGTGTCGCTGCCATAAACCTCGGCAAGGCAACGAACAAGAACGCCATTCTCATTGTGTCACGCCTCGTAAAAAATGAGCAGCTTAGCCAACTGACCAGTATTTCAAAAGGTATTGAGGGCTATCGGCAACTCAAACACTTCAAAGACCCCTTTAAATTCTGGCTCATCATCCTGCTTCTCCTGGTCACCTTACTTATTATCTTCGCCGCTATCTGGTTTGGTGTCTATATCTCAAAAGGCATCACAAACCCCTTGGAAAAACTGGTTCTGGCCACCCGCCGCATTGCCGAAGGTGATCTTGAATTTGAAATGACCAGCGCTGCCAACGACGAGATCGGTCTCCTGGTCAATTCATTTAACAGCATGACCACCAATCTGAACAATTCCAACAAGGCCCTGGAAGAAAGCAACCGGGCATTACAACGCAGTTCCCAAGAGCTGGAACAACGACAGCGATACACCGAAATCATTCTACAAAACGTCTCCACCGGGGTTATATCCATCGACGAAAACGACCGTATTACCACCTTTAATCGCTTTGCGGAACAGCTCCTGGATACCGACAAACATCTCTTTATGGGCAAGGTCTTTCATAAGGCTCTTCCTGAAAACCAGGTACGTCTCATCAACGCCTTTGTCACTGAATTGGCTCTTACCGGAAAAAAATCCCTGGAACGTCATCTGCGAACAACCATCCGCGACGAAGACTTCTCGCTGCTTATTCATTTTAACCGTCTCGAAGGTGATGATGGCAAGATGTTGGGCCACGTTGTGGTCTTTGACAACCTGACCAAAATTGAAAAAATGCAACGCATGGCAGCATGGCGTGAAGTAGCGCGTCGCGTCGCCCATGAGATAAAGAACCCGCTCACCCCAATACAACTCTCGGCACAACGCCTGAGAAGGCGATATCCCGATATCCTCAATGAACAGGACTCGGTTTTTGACAAATGCACCAACACCATCATCAACCAAGTTGACGCTCTAAAACTTTTAGTAAATGAATTCAATCAGTTTGCTCGGATGCCCAAGATCAACAAAGCCCCGGCAAATCTTGGGCTGCTCACTCAGGACACCCTGGTTCTTTACCGCGAATCCCACAAGGAAATCACCTTTCACTGCAGGGGTGCAGAAGATATTCCGGTGTTTAATTTTGATGCCGAACAAATCAAACGATGTCTTATTAATTTACTTGACAACGCGGTGGCAGTACTCTCTGATGGTGGGGAAATAGAAATCACCTTGTCTGTGGACCCCGATGAGGCCAAAGTCTCCATCACCGTTGCCGACAACGGCCCCGGAACGAGTAAAGAACATAAGGAAAAACTCTTCGAGCCCTATTTCTCAACAAAAAAGACAGGGACTGGCCTGGGCCTTGCCATCGTCTCAACCATTGTCTCTGACCACGATGGCTCTATCCGGGTCCTTGACAATAAACCCAGTGGCCTCATTTTTGTTATAGAGCTGCCTCTCTTTGATGAATAATTTTAATGGATACTCACTAAAAATCTCCACATATTAATAACCTAACCCAAAAAACCCAGGAGGAAATATGGTTTTTCCAGAATATCGACCCCGCAGAATGCGACGCAATGCGGCCCTTCGCGGCCTGATCCGAGAGACCCATCTTGTCGCTGAGCAATTCATCTTCCCCCTCTTTGTTCTTCCCGGAAAAGGCATCAAAAAGCCCATTGCCTCAATGCCCGGCATGTTCCAGCTTTCTGTAGATATGCTGGAAAAAGAGGTGAAAAGCTGTCTGCAACTTGGGATTAAATCAGTGCTCTTGTTCGGACTTCCTGAGCATAAAGACGCCATGGGTTCAGGGGCCCACGCCAAAGACGGCATCATCCAACGGGCCATCAAAGAGATCAAAAACACCGCCCCGGAAATGCTGGTCATCAGTGATGTCTGCCTCTGTGAATATACCGATCACGGCCATTGCGGCTGCTTAATTGATGGTGAAGTGGACAACGATGCCACCTTGGAAATTCTCGCCAAGACGGCCCTCTCCCATGCCCAGGCAGGTGTGGATATGGTAGCCCCGTCAGATATGATGGACGGCCGGATTGCCGAGATTCGCGCCATTCTCGACGAAAACAATTTTGAAGCTATTCCCATCATGTCCTATGCGGTGAAATATGCCTCTGCCTTTTACGGTCCATTCAGGGACGCTGCAGAATGCGCACCTCAATTCGGCGACCGCCAGAGTTACCAAATGGACCCCGCCAATAGCCGCGAGGCCCTGCGAGAAGCCACCCTCGACGTTGACGAAGGTGCTGATATCCTCATGGTAAAACCGGCAGGAACCACCTTGGACATTATTGCCAGGCTTAAAGATGAATTCGATCTCCCCATTGCGGCATATCAGGTCAGTGGGGAATATGCGATGATCAAAGCTGCGGCAGCATACGGCTGGCTTGACGAAGAAAAGGCCATGACTGAAAGCCTCCTGGCCATAAAACGTGCCGGAGCAGACATCATTATCAGCTATTTCGCCAAAGACATGGCGCAACTCTTGGGCAAATAAGAGTTGCGAAAAGATGAGCTAAAAAAAGATCCTCTCCACAGCATCTGCCATGGGAAGGATCTTTTTTCATTATGAGCAACTGCCCAAAGGAGCTCTTACTTCACCGGTGGAAGACTCTCGTCGAGATGAACCTGTTGCAGCTGTTCGGCGCTGAACTTTTTCCGCAGACTCCGAGCCAGGGCACCAATCTCCTTGCTCGGCGCATCTTTGAGGTGAACGACAGTATTATCGCTATAGGCGGTCAGCTCCAGCCCCTTATTTTTGATACGAAAACGATGGCTCCAATTCACTTCAATAGTTTCTCGATTTTCATCAATAGGCGGCTCCAGGGCGACGCCATCTTCGGCCAATTTGACACAATCACAATCGGTCATCTCGAGTAACCAGGCATCCCCTTTCACCGTAGAATAAAAGAAAAATACTCCAATATCACGCACCGCAGCCTTCTTTTGCACAGCGATATCCTGGATATGTCTGACGCCATCCATCAGGGTCACCTTCATCCGATTTTGGGGTGAGGCCTGATCTTTGGTGCCAGCAACACGTTTTTCACCGCTGCCACAGCACCGCTTATATTTCTTACCGCTCCGGCATGGGCACGGCTCATTTCGACCTATTTTTGCCATCGTTGTTCTTTTTCCTCCACAAGGCGCAACGGCCTCAATTTTTTCCAGTTATCTCAACGCGTCCCCGATACGGAGCCTTTTGTCCCAGCGCCTCTTCGATGCGCAGCAACTGGTTGTATTTGGCGACCCGATCAGAACGACATAACGATCCCGTTTTGATCTGTCCGGCGGCGGTTCCTACCGCAAGATCAGCGATGGTAACATCCTCCGTTTCGCCACTACGGTGCGAAATAACCACAGTATAGCCAGCATTCTTGGCCATCTTAATCGCCCTAAAGGTCTCAGAAAGTGAGCCTATCTGATTCAATTTAATCAAGATGGAATTGGCAACACCCTCGTCAATACCCCGTTGTAATAACTTGGTATTGGTAACAAAGAGGTCATCACCAACCAACTGAATCTCTTTGCCAATTTTTTGGGTCAACCCCTTCCAGCCCGGCCAATCACTCTCATCAAGACCATCTTCAATGGAAATAATGGGATATCTCTCGGTTAATTCTTTCAAATAGCAGGAAAAACCTTCCGCATCAAAATCCTTGGCCTCACCTTTTAAGCAATACCGATGCTCCCGATAAAATTCAGAGGCCGCACAATCAAGGGCCAAAGTGATATCCTCACCAAGACGATACCCGGCAGCCTCCACAGCCTGGGCGATGACCTGCAAGGCCTCTTCGTTCGAACCAAGATTTGGTGCAAAACCGCCCTCATCACCAACCGCAGTACTTAAACCCTTTGCCGAGAGGACCTTTTTCAGATGATGAAAGACCTCAGCCCCCATACGTAGCCCTTGGCGAAAGCTTTGGGCACCGACAGGCTGGATCATAAACTCCTGGATATCAATATTGTTGTCGGCATGCTCACCACCGTTAACAATATTCATCATCGGTACAGGCATAGAATACCTATCAGGCGTGCCATACAAGGTCGCAATATGCTCATAGAAGGGAATATTGGCCTGTAAGGCTGCGGCCTTGGCATTTGCCAGGGAAACGGCAAGAATGGCGTTAGCCCCAAGATTTTCTTTATTTTCAGTACCATCCAGCTCGATCATACGGCCATCAAGAGTCTCCTGGTCTGCGGACTCCTGGCCGACAACCACCCGCCCGATATCTTCATTCACCGCCTGAACGGCTTTTAAGACACCTTTTCCCAGATACCGCGACGTATCACCGTCACGCAACTCCAGGGCTTCTCGGGAACCGGTCGAGGCACCAGAGGGAACAGCAGCCCGCCCCCAGGCACCACTCTCAAGAAAAACATCCGCTTCCACAGTCGGATTACCCCGCGAATCAATAACCTCACGCCCCACAACCTTTGTAATTTTTGCCATAATATCTCACTCTCTGTTGAACTTGATGAATGATACTTAATAGACGACAGCACCACAAAAACAACGAAAAAAACAAACAACTTCTTCAAAAAAGAGTACAGAAAAACAAAAGAGGCCCCACACTCTTGGCCACAACTATACTTTTTAGAAAAGAAATCAGCAAGCAAGACTCGCAAGGCACAAGGACTCTTCCTCGTTCTTCGATCAACGCTATGGGATATTGCATCATTTCCCTTCTAAGACACAAAAAGTCCTGACACCCTGCTACTCTTTGCCTTATCTTGAAAAAATTATATTTTAATGTATATATAAAAGGTTATTGCATGTTGATCTGGCAGCTTTAAACAAGCGATCGCCGACAAAACTCAAAAAAAAACTCCCTGCATTGTACAACTTGTGATACAACACAAGAATACAAATATTTTAAACTAGCTAACAGACAAGACATCATAATCGCTCACCGAAAACGGAGGATTACATGAGGATAAAAACCTTACTTCAGACAGTATTGTTAACTCTACTTGCAGTCGGCACTACGGCCCTTTCCGCCCAGGCCGGACAAGTCAAATGGACGCAGGGAGGCAAAGAGGTCTATCTTGTGAAAAAGGCCGATAACTTCATTATCCTCTACGACAGCTCTGGCTCGATGGAAGAGAAATATCCTGGAACCTATATGCACCAGCTTCAGGCAGTTCGTAAAATACTGCTTGAAAAAAATGCGACCCTCCCGGATATGAACTGGCAAGCCGGCATCTATTCTTTCACAGAGGGAAAGAAGTTACAAAACCTCATTCCCTACTATCCGATGCAGCAATACGACAAGAAGAAGTTTAGCTGGACCTTGCTTAAGGATCTGCCACTCAAACCCACAGGTCCGACCATGCTACAACCAGGGCTCGTTGAATTAAGAAACATTTTGGCAACTCTTTCGGGGAAAACCATTGTGTTTCTCTTTAATGACGGGCAGTATTCTCCGGTTAATTCACTGCCGGCACCAGGAGCCCAGGCTGCACGATTAGCCGCTGAATTTGATGTCTGCTTCGTGATCATTAATACCAGCACCACAAAAAATGACTTTGCCGAATTGAGAAAAATTGCTTCGGTAAACAGCTGCTCATATATGGTATACGTCGGTGACCTGCTGGGCAACCCGGAATGGATGACCAACGCCCTTTTTGATGTCGTCGCCGCACCGCCTGTAGCAAAAGACGTCATCCCTGGTTATGTCTGGGATAACATTCAGTTTGATTTCGATAAGTCAGTTATCCGCACTGGCGACTATCGGAAACTTGCCGAAGTTGCTACCTTCCTGCGCGAGTATCCCAATGCGAGAATTGTCCTTGAGGGCCACACCTGTTCAATAGGGAGTCACGCGTATAATCTGAAACTCTCCCATCGTCGAGCAGACAGCGTCCGCAGATATCTTGTGGAAAAAGAGGGGATCAGCGCTGAAAGAATCACCTTAAGCGGCTTCTCCTCCGACCGCCCCATCGCCAGCGTCACCCTGACTCCGACCGACTCCACACTCTATCTGGACAAACTGGCCACCTCACCCACCCACCGACAAGAAGGGCTGGCGCGCGAACTGCTGACCCTTGCGGAAAATCGGGCGCAGGCGTTGAACCTGTCTTCGATCACGTTGAATACCCGGGTCGAGCTTGTCGACAACCACGCCACGTTCCACGCCATGGGATTTGAATATGTGGGGGAAGCCACCCACAAGGGGTTTGATCACCCTACCTCGCTGATTTACCGCAAAACACTTTGATCTGACCGGCCATGACGCCGGGCAAGCGGAGGCCACCAAGCGTCAAACACGGACCTGAAACCGATCATATCAAAAAGGGAAAGGCGATCTAGGACCCGGCCCGGGCCGGGGCTGTAACGCCCCCACCCTAAAGCGTTTCCACATTACGTTGTCTCAGCGCAATGTGGAAACGCGGCCGCAACACAGTAGGGATGTGGGCGTTTCCAGTTCTTGCTGTGATCCAACAAGAACTGGAAACGCTTTATTCTCCAAGCTTGGCGTGGATTTCATCCAGATCAATTTCCCCGACCGGCATCTTGTTGGACGGGTCTTCGAAATCATATTTGAACAGGTTGAAATCCCGTTTGAAGATTTCATAAACCAGATGCATGGACAGGTCGTCGAAATAATCCTCGACCGGATGGGCGCGTTTGGGGCCGTGGCCTTCGCTTTCATTGAACCGCGGAATGCTGGACAGATCGACGGCATGGGGCACTTCGATATTGTCCAGAACCTCCTGCATTCCGTCGTTGAACCGTTCGGTCCAGAAAATCTTGTCATAGCGCCCACCGTTCACGATGAAGGTGCTGACATGGCCCGACATGGCCGACCAGTGGATATCCGGGTCCATGGGGCGGCGGAACCGAATGGTGTCACGCACAAACAGAAGAAACCGGCGGAAGCTCTTGATCTGGTCAAACTCCTGTTTGCCATCATCGCCACCCACTTCGATCCCGTATTTCTGGATCAGCAGCGGCACGAGATTGCCGCGATACCGGTTGCCATTCCGCTGAATCCCGCAAATCTTGTCGAAAAACGACGACAGGATGCGGGTATACGGATTGCGTACACAGGTGAAGGCGTAAGAACTGTGTGTCTTTACATTGGCGTTGATCAAAGGCTGGCTTTCATCCCGCGCCCATTTGTGAAGCCCGTCTTCGGCGTCGTGAATATCGCCGTCAAAAAATTCGCCGTGGTCTGAATAGTACATGATCTGACCAATGGTCGAACACGCACATTTTGGCACCACGCGATAAACCACGCTTTCGCTTTCGGTCATCCATGTTCCGGGAAAGCCCATACTGCTTCGTCTCCGTTATTTCGTGCAGATCGTTAGCTGCCCGCACCGATTAGCCACAAAAAAGCAAATAAATTCGGTTTATTCAACGCCCGTTCACATCTATCAAGGTAAACAATACGGGTAAATAGGGGCCGAACGTTTCAAATATGGCAAAAATTGCCTTCATATTGCTGTGTCACAAGGATCCAGAGGCGATCATCAAACAGGCCGAGCGGTTGACGGCCGTGGGCGACTATATGTCGATCCACTTTGATGCGCGTGCCAAACCGGAACATTACGACATGATCCGCACCGCGCTTGACGGCAATCCAAACGTGACCTTCGCCAAGAAACGGATCAAATGCGGCTGGGGCGAATGGAGCTTGGTTCAGGCAACACTTTACGCCGTGGAAAGCGCGGTCGAGGCGTTTCCCCGCGCCACCCATTTCTATATGTTATCGGGTGATTGCATGGCGATCAAATCCGCCGAATATGCCCATGATTTCCTAGATCGTGACGACGCTGATTACATCGAAAGCTTCGACTATTTCGAAAGCGACTGGATCAAGACGGGAATGAAGGAAGAGCGGTTAATCTATCGCCATTTCTTCAACGAACGCACACAGAAATGGCGGTTCTACACCTCCTATAACCTGCAAAAGAAACTGGGGCTGACCCGCGAAATCCCCCATGACCTGCAGGTTCAGATTGGCAGCCAATGGTGGTGCCTGCGCCGCCGGACCATCGAATGGATCCTGGATTTCACACGCCAGCGCAAAGACGTGATGCGGTTTTTCCGCACCACCTGGATTCCCGATGAAACGTTTTTCCAGACGCTTGTGCGCCATCTCGTGCCGGAAAACGAAATCCACACACGGACGCTGACCTTTCTGATGTTCACCGACTATGGAATGCCGGTGACCTTCTATAACGATCACTATGACCTGTTGTTGTCCCAGGATTTTCTGTTCGCGCGCAAGATTTCTCCCGAGGCGCGGGAATTGAAACGCCGCCTTGGCCTGCTTTACGCCACACGGGGCTGGGATTTCAAAATCTCCAACGAAGGGCGGTCGCTTTTCAAATTTCTCACCGAACGCGGGCGAATCGGGCGGCGGTTCGGGATGCGGTTTTGGGAAACGGAAAGCACGTTGGGCCGGGAACGCGAACTGTTGATTGTCGTCTGCAAGAAATGGCACGTGGCCAAGCGGCTGGTGGATCGCATCCGGCACATGACCAACATCCCGTGCATCGAGTACCTGTTCAATGAAGCAAGCTGCTCTCTGCCCGATCTCGGCGGCATTCAGTCCACCATGGACAAACGCCACCGCCACCGCCGCGCGTTGATGCGGATGCTGTTTGACTATTACGACACCGACCGATTGATCGTCTGCATGGATCCGGGCAACCTTGACCTGCTCAACGATTTCTGTGGTGACCGCTCCGTGACCCGCCTTCTTGAAATCGAATGCCAGTTTTCCGACGACTACCTGATCGGCCACGCCATGCGTGTCGGGCTGGCGGGTGAGAAAACCCCGCAGGAAACGCTGGACCGGCTGCTCCCCACCATTCGTAGCGACATGGTGTTCGAAAGCGACCGGATCCGCGAAGCCAACTTCGACAACCACCACAAAATGCGCGAGGTCGAAGAGGTCGAGGCCAATGCCCGGGCCTTGGACAATTTCCTTTCAATCGGCCATGACAAGGCGCACGAAATTGCCCGGACGGATTACCTTTTCGCGGACTAGGGTCGGGACTCAATTGGTCCACCAGACGATGGCAGCGGCCAGGAAGACTGCCGACAGGAAGATATCGGCTCTCTTGTCGTAACGGGTTGCTA
>PDWI01011201.1_pt1 | contig 11981 bp, 12 predicted proteins | sample 1430891 | NCBI WGS metagenome assembly PDWI01 (sample SAMN01162508, study PRJNA174530) | Oral metagenome, whole genome shotgun sequencing project. | biome: Marine environment; feature: Marine mammal; material: Swab sample of the gingival sulcus; isolation source: swab sample of gingival sulcus...
CTTCACTGTTCGAGCCCATCCTCCGGCTTTTCCTAGCACATTAAAATGACCCAAGCCTTCTGCTTGGGTCTTTTAATTCGATGGTGCCGAAGGAGGGACTCGAACCCTCACGCTCCGAAGAACTTCGGATTTTGAATCCGACGCGTCTACCAATTCCACCACTTCGGCTAATTCACAAAAATTATGATAACATACGGAGGGAATTGATTCAAGAAAAATTTCCTTGTAAATTTTGAACTCCCTTGTAAATTTTGAACTCCCCCCATACATCATTAAATACTATATGGTCTTAAGAAGCATTATTCTACGTAATCGACTTTTTTAATTATTTCAGCCAAATCCTCTTCTTTATCATTTGGAATCTGGCAAGTTCCAGCGTTGAAGTGTCCACCACCGCCATATTCAAGCATTATATTACCAATGTTAACTGGGTTGTCTTTCTTAAAGATAGACTTTCCAACTGTAAACACTGTATTCTGTTTTTTAAGCCCCCATATTACCTGTATAGATATGTTGCACTCAGGAAATAGGGCGTACTTGATAAACCTGTTTCCCGGATAGATAGTTTCTTCTTCTTTTAAATTGATAACCAATACATTACCGTGTACAGTAGCGTTTTTCTTGATTTGTTTTTCAAAGTCTTCCCTATATTTATTATAGAGTTCTACCCTCTCTTTAACATCTGGAGTCTCAAGAATTTCGTCTATCGTCATGGTCTTACAGTATTCTATGAGTTCCATCATCAAATTATAGTTTGAAATCCTAAAGTCTCTAAACCTTCCCAATCCAGTTCTAGCATCCATCAAAAAGCTGAGTAACTCCCAACCATTTGGGTTAAGGACATCTTCTTTAGAAAATCTAGCACTGTCTGCTTTATCCACGGCTATCATCATATCTGTGGAAATATTAGGGAGTTTTTCCTTACCGCCATAATAGTCATAGACAACCCTTGCAGCAGAAGGAGCTTCTGGATCAATTATATGATTTTCTTTTTTCCTTTTATTTCTGGTAAGTTCACTTAGATGATGGTCAAATGCCAAATGTATACCATCTACATAAGGCAAGTTGGTACTTATATCTCTGTCACTCACCTCTATCAATCCATCTTGCATATCTTTGGGATGAACAAACTTTATATCATCTATTAAATCTAATTCCCTCAAAATAACTGCGCATGCTAACCCATCAAAATCACTTCTTGTAATCAGCCTATACTTGTCACTCATATCAGCCTCCTAGAACGTATATTCTTTAAAACGTCGTTTTCATTATCACACAAACATCCCAAAAAGTCCAACTTACTCTATAATTTGAATCTTTGTTATATAAAATGTCCTTGTAAGATTCGATCCAATGTCCTTGTAAGATTCGATCCAATGTCGCTTTTAAAAATCCTAAAAATAAGCTATAATTACCAGAGATTGAAAAACAATTTCAATAAGAACTTGTTTTACTAAACTAAAAATAAACTAATATATTAAAGAAAGGAAAAACCGTGTTTAAAAAATTTTTTGGAAACACCCGCAAACCAGAAGGTCTAGGCGGAAAAATAATGTTGAAGATGATGAATAGCGGACACTCGAAAGTCGCAAAATGGGGATTCTCGCATATAGCAACAAAGGATGACCACGATATTTTGGATATAGGGTGCGGTGGTGGAGCAAATATAAAAATCTGGCTTGAAACCTGCAAAAATGGAAGGGTTACAGGAATAGATTATTCCCCTGAAAGTGTTAAAAAATCTAAGGCGTTAAATGCGGAAGCAATAGAAGCTGGAAGGTGTGAAGTTATTGAAGCCAATGTTCTAGATATGCCGTTTGAAAATGAGAGTTTTGACATAGTTTCAGCCTTTGAAACAGTATATTTTTGGCCTGAGATAGACAAGGCGTTCTCTTCCGTTTACAACCTATTAAAACCTGAAGGGCGTTTTATGATAGTAAACGAAGCTCGTGATTCCAGGGCAGATTTTTGGGTTGATATGATTGGCGGCATGAAGGTTTACACCGAAGAAGATTTAAAAAATCTGCTAACTAACGCAGGATTTAAAGTAACCCTTGTAGACAGTCCTGATAAAAAACCATGGATAGTTGTAATAGGAGAAAAAGAGGCTTAAAAAATTAAAGAACATAAACAGAAAGGCTCCACCATGGAAAAGGGAAGACTAAATAAAATTTCTGACGTAAAGGGCGTAAGCGTAGGTCATTCAACAATTGATGAAGGAAGCATACAAACTGGCTACAGGCTGCAACATACGTTATAAACGGATTCGGCAAGACCACAGGTCTTATGCAGATTGATGAACTAGGACTACTAGAAAGCCCTATCGCCCTGACAAATACCCTATCCGTAGGAAGGGTTCAAGATTACTTAATCCAACACATAATAGATAGGTGCGAGCTTGAAGAAGAAGCACCTAAATCAATAAACGCTGTGGTTGGAGAGTGTAATGACGCAAAAATAAACGATGTGACAAAGCGCACAATAACGGAAAAACACCTAAAAGAGGCCTTTGAAAATGCCTCTGAAGACTTTGAACTAGGTTCTGTAGGTGCTGGCAGAGGGATGGTTTGTTATGGTCTAAAAGGCGGTATAGGCTCGTCTTCTAGGGTGGTTAATTACAATTCAGGTTCTTACACTATTGGGGCTCTATCCCTCTGTAACCAGGGATTAATACACCAACTTACCATCAATGGAAAAAGAATTGGAGAAGGTCTAGCAAAAAAAATAAACGAAAAACCAACACTAGAAAAGGGCTCAATTGTCGTAATTATAGCTACTGATGCGCCCTTGGATTCCAGACAGTTAAAGAGACTAGCCAAAAGAGCCACAGCTGGAATAGCGAGAACAGGGAGCGAATTCGGTAACGGCAGTGGTGATATAGTAATAGCGTTTTCAACTAAGAACAAGGTAAAACACGCATATAGAAGAACCACCGCCACAGAAATTTTGGATTATAAATTCTTAAATGATAGGCTTATAGATGATGTGTTCACAGCTGGGATTGAAGCAGTAGAAGAGAGTATATATTCCGCCATATTAAATGCAGAGAGGGTTGGAGAAAAGTATAAGTCTTACAAAGACTTCAGACGTCGATAAACGAGAGATTTTCTTCGTAATACGCAAATTTTTACCTCTTCCATTTGACCATGACTTTCATTACCCTTCTGCTACCCCCTATGCAACAAAACAAGTTTTGTTGCAATGAAATTTGCCTACGGCAAGTGAAATGTTCCTACGGAACGTGAAATGCTCCTATCGCAGCGTGAAATGTGCTTCGCACATGAGAAAAAGGCAAATTTTATTTCATGCGGTTGAAGACCGTATTTCATTTGTTTTTTATCGGGAATAAGCGCAAAGAAACTCATGGGTCCCAATACATAGATTGTGTTAATAGAGCAACAAGAACAGCCTCTTTTTTTTGCAAAAATTTGCGAAAAGGTTATTGATATATGTCTAAAATAGGTTATACTGATTAAAACGGGCATATGTCATAAACTGTAGAAAGGAGGTCCTTATGGCGAGACCAAAAAAATGGAGAAGGGTATGTTGTCTTCCAAATAACAAACACTTTGGTCCACTAAATTCATCATCAGAGATGGTTAGCACAATAAATATGACTGTCGTTGAATATGAAGCTATACGCTTGATAGACCTTGAGGGGCTAACTCAGGAAGAGTGTGCAAGCCAGATGGGTGTTTCCAGAACTACTGTTCAGGGCATATACATAGAGGCGAGAAAAAAAATTGCTAAAACCTTGGTAAATGGAAATCGTCTGTTTATAGAGGGAGGCGATTACAAACTCTACGACGAAGAACACCTAAAATCAAAAAAAAGAGGAAGGAGCAGAAAAAAACATAAAAACTGCTTTGTAAAAACTTCTGAAATAGTAGGTGTTTTAGGTAAAAATAAAGAAGAAAAAGCCTGCAAATGTAAACACGAAGAATAAAATTATAGGGAAATAGGAATAATCAACTAAAACTTGTATAAGGAGAATTAGAACCATGAGTGAGAAAAACGGTCAAAACGAAAACTTATTCGGAAAAATCTATTCCGATAAAAAAGAAGCTGAACACGATTTTAAGGAAAAACCTCACGAGCTAAGCAGAATCAAAAAGGTAATAGGGATAGTAAGCGGAAAAGGCGGAGTCGGAAAATCATCTACTACGTCTATGCTCGCAGTTACTATGAGAAGATTGGGTAAAAATGTTGCAATTCTGGATGCAGACATAACAGGACCGTCTATACCAAAGGCATTCGGAATAACGGGTAAAGCTGTAAATACTGGATTGGGACTATACCCACTAAAAAGTAAAACGGGTATCGATGTAATGTCTATAAACCTTCTCTTGGAAAACGATACAGACCCCGTTATCTGGAGAGGTCCTATTATAGCCAACATTGTAAAACAATTTTGGACAGAAGTGGTATGGGACAACATAGACTTTATGTTTGTAGATATGCCTCCTGGAACTGGCGACGTTCCTCTAACTGTTTTCCAATCATTAGCTATTGATGGAATCTTAGTAGTAGCATCTCCTCAAGAACTTGTTTCTATGATAGTATCAAAGGCTACAAAAATGGCTGAAATGATGAATATTCCCGTTATCGGCTTAGTTGAAAATATGTCTTACTTTGAATGCCCAGATAACGGCAAACAATACAAGATATTTGGCGAAAGCCACATAGATAAGATAGCTGAAGAATACGACCTAGAGGTAGTTGCTAAAATCCCAATAGATCCTAGCATTTCAAAGGCATGCGATAACGGAGAAATCGAATACTTTGAAGGAAACTGGTTTGATGGCGTTGCAGAAAAACTAGTTAAAATGGAGGAAAAATAAGGGATGCAATGTATACAAGCATTCTCATAAATACAATTCTAAAGATCATGGTCATGGAAGGGGTAAAAAAGGTAGATGTTGCGGACATAGGTAAAAACCGCAATTCATTAATGGTAAAATGCAAAAAAATAAAAATCTTATTAAAAACATAGCAAAAACGGCTCTGCCTGTAACGATACAAAACATAATATCATCGAGTCTCGGAATAGTAGACGTAATAATGATAGGTTCCCTAGGAGCTAGCGCAATAGCATCTGCGGGTATAGCCAACAAGTTTTATCTTATATATTATTTGACGATATTTGGGCTCTGTTCAGGAGCCCAAATATATCTTGCCCAGTATTGGGGCGATAATAATACAGAAAAGTTTCACAAGGCAATGGGTGCAAACGCTCTCCCCGCATTGGTTTTGATAGCAGCTTTTATGATACCATCTATATTATTTCCAAAACATATAGTTTCTATGTTTTCTTCGGATTTAAAGATTGTGAATTTAGGTTCAGAGTACCTTAGAATAGTAGCCTTTACAGCCCCACTATTTTACATAGCTCAAATTTCATTCTGTGCTTATAGAGCTATAGGCAAGTCAACTATTCCTATGATAATTTCTACAATTACCCTTGGACTAAATACAGTATTAAACTACCTCCTCATATACGGAAATTATGGTTTTCCAAAACTCGGAGTAAGAGGAGCCGCAATAGCTACCCTAATTTCATCAATAGTCGGATTCTTAATAATTGTAATTTTAATTATAGTAAGCAAAAACCCTATAAAATCAGGACTAAAAGGCTACTTTAACTTTGACTTTAGATTCTTTAAGATGATATTTGTCAAGTCACTCCCCATTGCTCTTAATGAGATGTTTTGGTCGATGGGATACGCACTATACGGGATGGCTTTTTCAAAAATGTCTGCAGAAGCCTTTTCTTCGTACGAGATTTTTAATATAACTCAACAATTGGTATTTACAATGGGAATAGGTCTTGCAATATCAAATACGGTAACCCTTGGAAATATGCTTGGAGCAAACCAAATAGAAGAAGCCCTAGAAGCAGAACGAAAGATAACAAAAATTACTATAATAGTTTCTGTAGTCTCTGCCTGCATACTATATTTTGGCGCAGATATAATAAACATTTTATTCAAGGTGGATCCGCAAGTAGCGTCAAATGCAAAACAGATGATGCGTGTAGGTGCGTTATTCTTGCCTCTTAAATTCTATACCCTAGTTCAAATAGTAGGTACTATGAGGGCTGGAGGCGACTCACTAGCTTCAGTTACTATAGACCTTTCGACGATGTTCTTGATAGGTGTGCCACTTGCCTTCTTTTCACTGCACGTACTAAAGGTTCCAATATATCTAGCAGTGGCATTTATATCATCTGAGGAGTTCTTAAAAGCTTGGCTCTGCCATAAAAGAATTAAAACAAAAAAATGGGCTAAGAACCTATCAAAAGACTAGATTCTTAACCCACAATTTAAGGAGTGTATTTATGATTAGTCACAGAGCGGTTTATATTCTCCGTAACCTTCTTTATCCATATCTTCATAAGGGATAAACCTCAAAGATAAGCCGTTTATACAATACCTTAATCCACCCTTTTCAATTGGACCATCATTAAATACGTGACCTAAGTGGTTATCTCCACCAGAAGACCTTACTTCCACTCGATTCATTCCAAGAGAATCATCATTCAAATACTTAATTTTGTTATTGAGTATAGGCTTTGAAAAACTAGGCCATCCACAGTGAGAATCAAATTTATCCTTTGATGCAAATAGTGGTTCCCCTGTTATCTTATCAACGTATATCCCCTTCCTATATTCTTTTAGAATATCTGAGGTATTGGGAGGTTCAGTTCCATTATTTCTGAGTACCTTATAGCTCTTCTCATCTATCAATTTCTTTATTTCTTCTTCTTCTGGATTTTCGTACCCTCCTTTAAACAAAGGCTCGTACGCCATTGATAGGTTTATGTGACAGTAGCCACCTGGGTTTTTCTGAAGGTAGTCCTGATGGTAGGCTTCAGCTGTCACAAAGTTTTTGAGCTCCTCAAGTTCTACAACTATCTCGCCGTGCTTTTCCTCTTCGTACTCAAATATCTTTTTTATGGAAGGTAGATCAGATTCGTCTACATAATAAACTCCAGTCCTATACTGCCTGCCTCTATCTGGACCCTGTTTATTTACAGACTTAGGATCTATTATTCTAAAATAATGTAGGAGGATTTCTTCTAAGGAGATGATCGAAAAATCGTAGTCTACCCTAACCGTTTCTGCGTGGTCTGTGCTATGAAGCGCATGATAATCAGTATCTTCTGTCTTTCCATTAGCGTATCCAGTATCTGTATCTACAACACCATCTATCTTTTGGAAATAGCCTTCCACACCCCAAAAACATCCACCTGCTAAGTAAATTGTTCTTACGTTTTGTTTCTTGGTTTCTACTGCCATAATCTCCTCCCTATTTTGACTTATATTTTCTTCTTTTGATTCATTATCTAAAGCATTTTCAGGGGCACCGCAGGATGCCAAAACAAATGCAAACACTAAAATAAAAACTATCTTCTTCACGATAATACCCCCTTTCTTTATATTCTATACCCATAATTACAATAGTTTTCAGAGATTTAACACAATTGAAATATCTTGTTTTTTCTGATAGTATTTTGCTGTAAAACGCTAAAAAATAAGTTATTTTTAAGAGACATAGTGCAAATGAAAATTTCATAAAAAAAAAGAAAGGATTAACTATGAAATACCTTATAAGCGGAGCAAACGGGAGAATGGGAAGAGGTCTATCTAAAAAAAGGGGGACTCACACGCCAGTATGCGGAGTCAGTAGAACCTCATTCGAAACAGATTTTCCAGTATACACTAGTTTTGAAGAAGTAAAGGAAGACTTTGACGTAATAATAGACTTTTCAGTTGCAGCTAATGTTCACAAAGTTTTAGACTTCACAGAAAAGGTAAACAAGCCTCTGATAATGGGTACAACTGCGCTGAGTAAAGAAGATGAAGATAGGCTCTTAAAGCTATCAAAGAAGGTTCCTATTTTATATTCACACAATACTTCTTACGGAATAAACATTTTAATGACAGTTTTGGAAAAGGCTGCATCCCTGCTAAAAGAAGGCTATGATGTGGAAATGATAGAAAAGCACGATAGGAGCAAATTAGACGCTCCAAGCGGAACAAGCGGGATGCTATTAAAATCTATAGAGGTTGGACTAGGTCGAAACCTCAATGTAGTAAATGGCAGACTGGGAAACTCTAAGAGAAAGGATGACGAAATTGGAATCCACTCTATAAGAGGTGGCAACTTGGGAAGCGAACACTACATCAGTTTTATAGGAGAAGATGAAACCATAGAAATAAGCCACTACGCAGCAAACTATGATATATACGCTCATGGCGCAGTAAAAGCGGCAGAAACACTTATAAAAATGGAACCTGGGTTATACACTATGAAGCAAATTATAGATTCAGGCAGCCTGTGACGGTCTATATATAATCAACTTTGGTGGGCGTTCTGAGATTATAGCCTGCTTTAGATAAAAGTCATTTCTTTTAGCTTGAATTTGCTTAAACCCCTGTGATAAAATGACAAACGTAAAATTATTGATAATCAATTTCATTTTGGAAAAAGGATTAAGGACGGTGAAAAAATGATAGAACTAAAAACAATAGCATCTTTTAAAGAACGCTTTAACTCAGACAAGGCTAGTAAAGCAGTTGCCGGAGCAGTAGCAAAAGTAGGTATTAACGATGCGTCTTTGAACAACGAAATAGTCAGAGAACATCGCCAAATGTTTTCTGTAACTACCAAAAAAGGTGATATAACAGAACAGAAAAATAGCGGTAGGTGTTGGATGTTCGCAGCATTAAATACTGCAAGAGTTGATACTATGAAGAAGTACAATCTAAAAACAACTGAGTTTTCTCAAGTATACACTCTATTCTGGGATAAGCTAGAAAGATCTAACTACGTACTAGATTCTATAATAGAAACAGTTGAAGAAGATCTAGATTCAAGGGTTGTAGCATTTATCCTAGCTAATCCACTAGAAGACGGCGGGCAGTGGGATATGTTTAAGGCCATCCTAGATAAGTACGGAATAGTTCCAAAAGACCATATGCCTGAGACTTATCATTCATCAAAGACAGGGATAATGAATATGTACCTAACAAGTATGTTGAGGTACTTTGCATCTGAATTGAGAGAAGAATACGCTAAGTCTAAGAACGTAGAAAAACTAAAAGCCATGAAGGAAGATATGCTATACAAGATTTACAACATCCTAGTAAAGGCACTTGGAGCTCCTCCTGAAAAAGTAAACTTTGAATATGAAGATGCAGATGGAAAATACCATAGGCTTCCTGAAATGACTCCTCAAGACTTCTTCAAAGAAACAGTAGGTTGGAATTTAAACGATAGGGTATCCGTTATAAACGCTCCTACAAAGGACAAACCATACGGAAAACTCTACACAGTTAAGTTTTTGGGAAATATCTCAGAGGCAGAAAAAGTTAAGTACCTAAACGTTCCAAATGATGTAATGAAGAAGGCTGCAATAGACGCCCTTAAAGATGGAGAACCAGTTTGGTTTGGTTGTGATGTTGGTAAACTAAGCCACAGAGATCTTGGAATAATGGATAACGGCACATACAACTACGGATTCACCATGGGATACTATCCAGCTTGGACAAAGGAAAAGAGATTGGACTACTACGAAAGCCAACTTACCCACGCAATGGTATTCACCGGAGTAAACTTAGATGAAAACGGAAATCCAATAAACTGGCAGGTTGAAAACTCTTGGGGTGACAAAGTAGGTAAAAAGGGAATATTCTCTATGTCTGACGAGTGGTTTGACACCTTTATGTATCAGATTATGATAGATAAAAAATATCTCCCAGAAGAGTGGAGAGACAAGTTAGACGGAGAAGTTGTAGAGCTTAAGCCTTGGGATCCGATGGGAGCACTAGCTATTTAACGCTGGTAAAATTAAAGTCTAGAAGGATTTGTACAGGCATTCGCCCTCCTCATTTAGGTTTAACTAAACTGCGTCGGGTCTCAGCCTTATCAAATCCTCCTATACAATCAATTTTCCTCAGCGTAAATGATGTACAATACAACAGTGGACATGGCAAGCGACTATACGGACTCTTGCCTTCGCCACGTACGTCTAAAGTACGCTTACTCAGGTCGCGGTCCTAGTAAACGAGCTTATCTAAGCAATTTTCCTCAGTGTAAATATTTCACAAAACAATAATGAATATAAAAAGGGGGACCCAAAATGGTACGGCTTAGGCAGAGACTACTGCGGTCGGGTCTCAGCCTTATCAAATCCTTCTATACAATCAATTTTCCTCAGCGTAAATGGCGTAAAAAGTTTGTGAAATTCTAAAAACTCCTGCGTAATTTAGGTTTAGTATAAGAAATGACAAAACGGGGTGACGAAAAGGGAAAAGAAAACTGCCCCGTTGTGTCACCCTTCTATATAAGATAAAAAAGGACAAAAGATGATAAAAAAAGAAACCATGGAAGCCTTTAAAAAAAGGTTTGATTTCGAAAAAAATAACTCTACCATTGCGGGAGCTATTGCTAAAGTTGGTATTAACGAGGCATCACTAAATAACGAAGTTCTAAGAAGACATAATCATATGTTTTCTATTAAACTAAAAAAGGGTGATATCACTTGGCAAAAAAACAGTGGTAGGTGCTGGATGTTCGCCGCAATGAACGCAGCTAGAGTTTCAACTATTAAGAAATTCAACCTAAAAACTATAGAATTCTCGGAAGTATATACACTATTTTGGGACAAACTCGAACGATCTAATTATATCCTAAGCTTAATAATAGAAACAGTTGAGGAACCCCTAACCTCAAGAAATGTAGCATATATATTGAGCGATCCCCTAGGTGATGGTGGGCAGTGGGATATGTTTAAGGCTATGGTTAAAAAGTACGGGTTAGTTCCCAAAGACCATATGCCAGAGACATATCATTCTTCAAATACAGATGTTATGGATAATTACCTTACTAGTATGATTAGATTTTTTGCATATGAACTAAGGGAAGAATACGCTAAATATAAAGACATAGACAAACTAAATACCATGAAAGAAGATATGCTCTACAAGATATATAACATACTGATAAAATGCTTGGGTACACCTCCCGAAAAGGTAAACTTTGAGTACGAAGACGCCGATGGAAAATACCATAGACTTCCTGAAATGACTCCCCAAGACTTTATAAAAGAAGCAGTTGGTTGGAATCTGGACGATAAGGTATCAATCATAAATTCACCAACAAAGGACAAACCATACGGAAAGCTCTTTACAGTAAAATTCAGAGGCAATATAGAAGAAGCCGACAAAATAAAGTATCTAAATGTACCCATAGAAGTTATGAAGCAAGCCACTATAGAGTCTTTAAAAGATGGAGAGGCACTCTGGTTTGGCTGCGACGTTGGAAAACTCAGCAACAGAATGCTCGGTATCCTAGATACTGATGTGTTCAACTATGAGATGACAATGGGATATTATCCCGCGTGGACCAAGGAAAAAAGACTCGAATATTACGAGAGCCGCTTAACTCATGCAATGGTATTCACCGGAGTAAATCTAGATGAAAATGGAAAACCAATAAACTGGCAAATTGAAAATTCATGGGGCGAAGAACCAGGCAAAAAGGGAATCTTTTCAATGAGCGACGAATGGTTTGACGAATTTACATATCAAGTAATGATAGACAAAAAATACCTACCACAAGAGTGGAGAGATAAACTAGATGGAGAGGTTATAGAGCTAGAGCCGTGGGATCCGATGGGATCCATCGGTTTTCGCTGGTAAAATTGCAGCCTAGGGACATTTGTACGAGCGTTCGCCCTCCTCATTTAGGTTTAACTAAACTGCGTCGGGTCTCAACTCTAGCAAATGCCCCTATCCAAGCAATTTTCCTCAGCGAAAACATTGTACAATACAACAGTGAACATAACAAGCGACTATACGGACTCTTGCCTTCGCTACGTCTACAGTAATCAAACATATGTTACACTTTTGGTGTAAAAATTAATCCTTAGTTTGTGTAATAAGTCCAAAGATTTTGAATGATCGTTTTGTCAAGGG
>PDWI01008597.1_pt1 | contig 11980 bp, 11 predicted proteins | sample 1430891 | NCBI WGS metagenome assembly PDWI01 (sample SAMN01162508, study PRJNA174530) | Oral metagenome, whole genome shotgun sequencing project. | biome: Marine environment; feature: Marine mammal; material: Swab sample of the gingival sulcus; isolation source: swab sample of gingival sulcus...
GTTAAATGAAGCACTTAAAACTTCTGGCGCTGTTTTAATTGAGGGGCCAAAGTGGTGTGGTAAAACCAGTACGGCTCTGGTTAATAGCAAAAGTCATCTATATATGCAAGACCCCGATCAGCGAAAAAACAATTTAATGATTGCTGAAACAAAACCATCACTTTTACTAAGAGGTGATACCCCTCGCCTTTTAGACGAATGGCAGATTGCGCCTGTTTTATGGGATTCTGTTCGTCACGAAGTTGACAGGCGTGATGAACCAGGTCAATTTATTTTGACTGGTTCTGCCGTACCCGTACAAGATAATATGATTATGCACAGTGGCACTGGGCGAATTAGCCGACTTAAAATGCGCACAATGAGTTTATTTGAATCAGGCGAATCGAATGGTGAAGTGAGTTTATCACAACTATTTGCTACACCTAAGCAAATTGGCGCAATTTCTAAATTGACGATTGAACAACTAGCTACAATTATTGTGCGCGGTGGCTGGCCCGCATCAGTTACTGCCAAAACAGGGTCACATGAAAAACGTGCTCAAGATTACGTCGATGCAATTATCAATACTGATATTTCAAGTGTAGATGGTATCCAAAAAGATCCGCAAAAGGTGACGACATTACTAAAATCGTTAGCGCGCAATGTTTCAACTGAAGCTTCTATTGAAACGCTGCGCAAAGACATGACTGGTGCTGATAGTAATGCGCTTTCAGCGCCAACTGTTGCCAGCTATCTAAATGCCTTAAGGCGTATTTTTGTCATTGAAGATCAAGCCGCTTGGAACCCTTCGGTTCGTTCTAAAACGCCTTTGCGCACAAGTGCCAAAAGGCATTTCATTGACCCCTCTATTGCAACTGCCGCACTTGGCATTAATCAAGATTATTTACTGAGCGACTTTAATACGTTTGGCTTGCTGTTTGAATCGCTTTGTATTAGAGATTTACGCATTTATGCTGATGCAATTGACGGCCAAGTATTTCACTACCGCGATAAAAGTGATTTAGAATGTGATGCCGTTATTGTGCTGCGCGACGGGCGCTGGGGCGCAATTGAAGTTAAAATGGGAGCAGGACAATTTGACAATGCTGCAAAGAACCTACTTAAATTTAAGAGTAGAATTGATACTGCTAAAATGTCAGAACCATCATTTTTGATGATTTTGTCTGCCACTGATGTAGCCTATACGAGAAAGGACAATATTCATATTGTGCCATTGGGCTGTTTGACATACTAAATAAATTGAATGTAGAAAGCAGATAGTGGAAAGCAAAGGCTTAAAACCAAATTCAAAAGCGAGATCTCTCCACTCCGCAGCTATGCTGCTTCGGTCGAGATGACAAGTGGGGTGAGTTTTCTCGGCTTCGGTCGAGATGACAAGTGGGGTGAGTTTTCTCGGCTTCGGTCGATATGACAGTACAGCGGTTGAAATATGATATAATTTTTTAAAATAAAAAAACGGAGGAATTATGAAAGCGGTTGCACATATTGGTTTAACGGTTACTGATTTAGATCGATCGGTACTTTTTTATAAAGATGTTTTAAAGCTTGATTATGTTGGTGAAATGACAATGCAAGGGTCTGAAACTGACCTTTTATTTGGCGATGACGACTTAACTGTTAGGATTGCTTATTTAAAGGCAAAACAGGGTGGCCCCGAAATTGAGCTGATTGAGTTTGTCGATAAAGCTATTGCTAAAGACAAGGCGTCTTTATTTAAAACGTCTATTTCAGAACTTTGTTTTGAGGTGGACGATATTGAGGCGTGGTATGCACACTTACAAAAGCATCATGTCGAGATACTTTCAAAACCACAATTGTTTGATTCTACTGAATACGGCTTTGGCAAAAGTAAGGCGCTTTACTTTAAGGACCCTGATGGCATTATTCTTGAGCTTATTCAGACTGTTGACTAGGTAAGTGGAAAAGCGTGATTTCTCGACTGCGCTCGAAATGACTGTAAAGTGGAATGTGGAATGTGGAAAGCCGAAAGAAAAATCGAAAAATGTTAAAACCTTAAATACTTAAAACCAAATTCAAAAGCGAGATCTCTCCACTCCGCAGCTATGCTGCTTCGGTCGAGATGACAATTAAAGTGGAAGGTGGAAAACTTAAAGCGAAAAGCAAATGCCTAAAACCGAAAAAACACTTAAACCATTACGTCAAAAGGGTACGGGGAACGCCGGTCATGAATATTGTTTAGCAATGTATAGCAAAATAATGCGCACAACACAACTGTTTATAAGGAAACTCAACAAATAAGACTACAACAAAATAAAAATCAAAAATCAATATTTATTTTGTTCAATCAAAATACTATTGGAAAAACCATAAAATGAGCTAAAATCGTAAGAAAAACAGAGATTTCTCCACGTTGGTCGAAATGACATGCGGGGTGAGATTTCTCCACTTCGGTCGAAATGACATGCGGGGTGAGATTTCTCCACTCACTTCGCTCGGTCGAGATGACAATTAAAGTGGAAGGTGGAAAGCTTAAAGCGAAAAGCAAATGCCTAAAACCGAAAAAACACTTAAACCATTACGTCAAAAGGGTACGGGGAACGCCGGACAGATGCGCCAAATTACAAAATGAAAATGCGCCAAATTATAAAATGAGCTATAAATCATAAGAAAAGCCGAGATTTCTCCGCATTGTCCGCATTGGTCGAAATGACAGAAAAAAAACGAGATTTCTCGACTGCGCTCGAAATGACAAGTGGGGTAACACACAAAAAACGCCTGTTACGGCGTTTTTTGTGTGTTGTTTTAAATTTATTGTCGTTTTTTATTGAAACAAACTGCCAACCCATTCGACAAATGATGGTTTTTTTTCAACGGGGGCTTCGTACACTTTTTCGACTTCTGGTTTTTCAATTGGGTCGGTCTTTAGTACAAAGCGCACTTGCGAATTAATATTGCTATCGTCACCAGCAAAGCTGGTATAGGCTTCTGACATTGCTTCTAGCGCTATCTTTCTGTCGTCTAATGCCTTTAGCTGTTCTAAGTCTGACTGTATGTCGTTTAGACGATTGTCGTTTTCTTCTCGATCGACAATGTCAAGCACATTGCGCATGGCCTCGATCACTTGGTCATCTAAACTGAGTTTTAGCGTATCAGCTAAATACTTGTTGTTTTCTAGATGATGTTTTATGTTGATTAACGTATTTAATGTCTTTGGCATGTTGTGCCATTGTCTGTCATAAACCGGTTTTTCAATCAGCGTTTTAAATGACTTGGCTATTGGTCTGACTTCATCTAAATCGTCGATGATCATACCCATATTATCGTAGAAGTCTTTGATTTCTGGCTTGTCGTACTGTGCCAATAAATCTTTTGCGATTGCAACGTTTTCGGCGTTGTCATCGAGATCTTTTTTCATGTCGTGCAATTTGTCTTTCCATTCTAAAAAGTATTCGATGTCGGCTTCGTTATTCATTGCCTCGCGCGCTTCTTCAATTTGATCGTGCGACCGTTCTTCGCGGTCGCGCAGCGCTTCCATTTTGTCTTGTAAATCGCTGGCATAGTCGACAGCATCTTTTATTTTATCTCGATAATCTTCACCGAGGTCATCTTCTATTTCTGATCCAATGCGCTTGGCGTCGTTGATCAATGCCTGCATACTATCTGCCGCTGATGCCAATTGTTGCTGCGCCTGTTGTTGCGCCTTGCCTTGCACCATACCGATAAATGTGCCGCGCATCTGCGGTGGCAACACGCCACTGCCGATGACCATTTTAATGGCACCACCAGAGGTTGCATTAATTTGACCAGCCGCAATTGCCTGATCGACCATACCTGTTAAAACATGTTGAGCCTGTGGCGTCAATTGACCATTGGCCGGTATGAGTGCACTAAATTTTTGCGTGGCTTCTGAAGCCTTTTTGTCAGCAAGTGCCTGCAACATGTAATTGATATCGCTTTGGGTTAGCTGACCACCAAGCCCGCTATCTTCAATATCTGATGCCAATTCTGAAATTTGCTCACTGTACAGTGCAAGTGTTTCTAGTGTTTCAATTTCGTCGTCATGTGCCTTGACGTCATCAAGCAAATCTTCTGCTTGATCAAATATCTCACGTAGATCTTGTCGATTGTCGATTAAGCCGTTCATGCTGTCAAGACGGTCAATGTCAAATGTCTGAATTTCATCATAGCGCGCGATCATTTTTCTTGCCTTTTCAATGTTGTCAGCCGTCATGCGGTCAGGTAGTGTCTTGATGACTTCGTTGTCGAGCACTGCCTCAAAGTGATGATCTTCTAGGTCTTTTTTAACGCGGTCAAATAGTGCAATATTTTTATCATTGATATAAGTTGGCAGTTCTTCAATGATCGATGTTTCTAAATCGTAAAATGTAAATAGGTCATCAAGTAATAACTTAGCTTGATCGGTACGCTTGGCGTCACGCAGTAAATTTTTAATGCGCTCAGTGGGGTCGACTTGTTCGATGGTATCTTTAGCATCTAGTAATACTGCAATATCAGCTAAATCTTGGTCAATGTCTTCTTCGTTTGTAATGTCTTTTAACATATCTGGTATTTCTGGTGTCATTGCAATGGCAATGGTCGCTAAGTCGAATTCGACTGCATCGGCACTGATCACAAAATGGTCAGGAAGTTCAATTGACATTATGCTGCTGAGCGCTGGGTCTTTTAACTTTAATGTATCGCTGAGTGATGGAAAACCGATAAATGTTGCGACTTGATTATTGCCATCTGAAAATATTTTGCCGTTTTCAAGTTCGATATTTGAAAACACATCGTTTGGTAAACCGATCATTGCAACGGTTGTAAAGGGCATTGCCATCATTTCAGTTTTACCGTTGATTAACTGCTGCGACTTGCTGTGGTTTTCAAACGACACGTTAATGTCAACATGTCCACTTTTACCAGCAAGTTGGTTCGCTGTAATTGGTTTGCCGTCTAATTTGTATTCAATGTTAACGTCAACTGGCAACTTTTTATTGGTTTCACCCTGATAGTAAACATCTTCGCCGTTCGGTTGCCAAACAATTTGATTATCGTCTGTTTTATTGTATTCAGCAATTGAAATTGGGCTGACATTGTTTAAATTTGTGCCATCGACCACTTCGGCAGCGCTACGGCTATTCTTTAACCAGTTAGAATCGATTAACTGTCGGGGCGACCCATCGGGGTTAAGGTTGACAAAAACGGTTTCTTGCTTTTCAATAGGTAGACGATTTTGCCCCTTGTCTAATACTGGTGTGGCTTTTTCTAAAAATGGCAATTTGCTTTGCTGTTCGGTTTGTACTGTTGTATTTGTCTGGTCTGTCAAGGCAAAGCTGACACCGACTAAAAGTGTTCCGCACAAGATAAGTGCAATTATTTTTTTAACTGTTGATTGCATATGCGATACCTTCTTTCTTTTTAGATTTTGTATTGGTCTTTGTGATAAATTTGGTCATCAATAACAAAATTGGTGGTAACATAAACAGGATAACCAGTCCTGAAATCAGTGCGCCGCGCGCCAGCATGGTGCAAATGCCCTTGATGATATCGATTGATGAAATGCCGATAACACCCAAGTTTGCCGCAATAAACACCAGCATACTGGTAATAATCGATTTGGCCGATGTCTTGGTGGCTATTCTGATGGCTTGTTCTTTTGGCTTACCCGACAGTAGTTCTTCTTGGTAGCGGGTGCTCATCAGTATCGAATAGTCAACCGTTGCGCCCAATTGAATGGCACCGATCACGATTGGTGTCACAAATGGCACGGTGTGGTTCATTAAAAATGGAATGCCCATATTGATAAAGATTGCCAGTTCGATACAGCTAACCAATAGCACGGGTATCATCAACGACTTAAAGACCAATGCGATAATCACAAAGATTGCCAGTACTGATATAATAGTCGTCACGCGAATATCGCGGTCGACAATTTTCTTTAGGTCTTTGGTCAATGCACCCTCACCTGTCACAATGGCGTCTTTGTCGACGCGCTTGACAATGCCATTGATCTGTTCAACTTGTAAGTTGACGGCGGTTGTTGCTACGGGTAGTTCTGAATTAATCATCACCATCTGTAGACCGTCTTTTTTAAATGCTTCTTTGATAGAATCTGGTATGTAGCTGTCTGGTATGCCCGCGCCGACTAACTTTTCATATGCCACCACACTTTTTACGCCGTCGAGCGCCTCAATTTCGGCGATGGCATCTTTCATCGTGTTGGCCTGAATGTCGTCGCGCAGTATCGCAATGTGGGTGGTTTCCATACCGTATTCTTGTTTGAGTTTGTCTAAGCCAATATTGGCCTGAATATCACTGGGTAGCGATTTATTGATGTTGTAGTAAATGCCTGTGTTGGCCTGCCAATAAAAGGCCGGTATAAACATCAGTAAAAAGATAACGACTGCTGTTTTTTTGTGTTTTAAGATAATGTCTGTCAATTTGTCAAAAGTCGGTATAAGCGCGCGGTGTGTATACTTGTGAATTGGCTTATCAAAAATTAACAGCAGCGCAGGTAAAATTGTCAAACAGGTCAACACGCCAAGCGCAACGCCCTTCATCATGACAATACCTAAGTCAAAGCCGATTGCAAAGTTCATAAAGCAAAGGGCGCCAAAACCTGCAATTGTCGTCAGCGAACTGCCCGATATTGACTTAAAGCCCTGCACAACTGCCGTTGCCATTGCATCGCGACGGTCATCGTAGTTTTCTTTTTCTTCTTCGTAGCGATGCAGTATAAAGATAGCATAGTCCATCGTGACCGCTAACTGTAAAATGGCGGCAATTGCCTGTGTAATATACGATATTTCGCCCATAAAAATATTGGTGCCAAAGTTGTAAATAATGCCAAAGCCGATTGTCAACATAAAGATAAAAGGCAGTACCCAAGATTCGACACAGAAAAATAAGACAATTAATGATAACAGTGCTGCTAATAATACATATTTGGGCATTTCTTTTAAAACAAGCGCCTTGACATCTTTTAAAAAGACCGATAGTCCGCTCATGGCGGCGCGGTTTTGCATTAGCTGATTAATTTGATCGATTGCTTCCATGGTTGATTCAGCTGCTGCTTTTTCTTCGTAGCTGACCATTAAAAGTTGCCCTTTGCCCGAATAAAACTGATCTCTTATTGACTTTGGTAAAAAGTCTTTTGGTACAGCTATGCCAACTAAGTCGCTGACTGATGTCACCTCGTGTACGGCTGGAATTTTTCTGATTTCTTCTTCAATAATTTTAACCTCGCCCGGTTTGTAGCCATCGAGCATTAAAAATGTAGTCGCCGCACTTTTAAAGTGTTCTTCCAATATTGTTTCGCCTTTAACTGATTCTTGTTCTTCTGGCAAATAAGAAAGCACATCGTAATTGACGCCCGTATTGACGGCGCCCCAAATGCTTGGTACAACCAAAAGAACACCAATTAATAGTACCAGCGCTGGCTTTCTGGTTAGTAGTTTTGCAATGTTTTCCAATTTACACCTCCGCTTTAAATGGCAATAATCTGTTTGACTGACTGATAGAGCATTGGTTTAATGTCTGCTATTTGAAACGGTGCTTTTAATATGATTGCATTGTAGGCAATCGAATCAACCAGTTCTAAAATTAAATATAATTTCTTTTGAAGTGTGTCAGAATCAGCAGTGATTGGCGCAATTTGGCGCACTGCCTGTTCGACAATTAAACGATTTTCTTGACGTACTAAGCCCTTATACAAATTTTTGTGGATAAACACTAAAAACTGTGGATTTTTTTGGAAATAGGTCAAGATATAATCGACGATAAAAATAATTTTACTGACGCGGTCTTCACTATTAAATGTCGCATTACTCATTTCATCGATGGCGTCGTTCAGCACGCGCGATGCCTCGCGTAAAATAAGACTTTCTATTAAATCGGCTTTACTCTTGTAATATAAGTAGAAAGTGCCCTTGGCAACGCCCGCCTTTTCAACAATGTCATCAATTGTCGTCTTGGCAATACCCTTTTCACAAAAAGTTGCAAAGGCGATTTCTTCAATGGCGTTTTTCTTTTTTTGTTTTTTTAATTTCATGCGATCTGAACCCATATTCACCTTCTTTCTTGTTAAACCAGAGATTTCTCCACTCCCTTCGGTCGGTCGAAATGACATACCAAGCGAGATTCATCATGCGACTATTGGTCATTTATGACCATTAGTCATCTTTTAAGCTTGCTTAGTATACACCTTTTATGACTGATAGTCAATATCTTTTTTGAAAAAAATTTTTAAAATACAAAAAATATCTGCAAAGCTGTGTTGCAATGCAGAAATTAGTGTGTTTATTAAGTTGAAAGTGGAAAGTCGAAAGGAAAATCAAAAAACGATAAAACCTTAAAGTCAAATGCGAGATTTCTCGACTGCGCTCGAAATGACAATAAAGTGGAATGTTGAAAGAAATGGCATAAAAAAAAGTATCGGTAGCGCTTAATCGCACTACAGATACTTTTAACTTTTTCACTTTTAAATATTTATCTAGGTGGTGTAAAACTACGTGTAGCAAACTGCCTATCAAACATCAACAGTGCCTGACCTTTACCGTCAAACATCTTTAACTGATTAAGAATTTCTTCTGCGGTTGCTTCTTCTTCAACTTGTTCGTCAATATACCAACCTAAAAAACTTTGTGAAGCATAGTCTTTTAATTCAACTGCTAGATCCATCAATTTCTCAATTTGACCCGTGATGTGTTTTTCATGTGAAAGTGTTGCTTTAAACACGTCTATGACGCCATCAAAATTAACTTCTGGTTTAGCAATTGCTTCTAATACAACGTTGCCGCCACGCTCGTTGACATAGTCAAACATCTTAAGCGCGTGAAACTGCTCTTCTTGAAATTGAATGCGCATCCAGTTGGCAAAGCCAGGTAAATTTTTATCTTCAAAATAACCTGCCATTGCCAAATACAAATAGGCCGAAAATAGCTCTTCGTTAATCTGCTGATTAAGCGCATCATTCATTTCTTTTTTAAACATACTGTCCTCCAATAACCTCACATTTTAGTTGCGAGATAGATGTGCCAATGCACGAATTAATTTGTTTAGTTTTTATAGTCTTGTTGGCAATGTTTACAAATACCTTTGAAATAGAGATGCTTTTGGCGAATTGCGAAGCCAGCCAATTGATCGCCGATAAGTTTCGAAAAATCGGCATCAAAATCGATCACACTGCCACATTGTTCACACATGAAGTGACCATGATTATCGACTTTAGCATCATAGCGCGATTCGTTTTCATCAATCGAAATTTGCAGCGCAATACCCTTTTCGATAAATAGATTAAGTGTATTGTAGATCGTTGTCTTTGATAACGTAGGGATAGTTTTCAATAATTGACAATAGATGTCTTCGACCGTCGGGTGGTCTTTGGCATGCTGCAAATAATCAAAGATTTTTATGCGCTGCACCGACGGTCTTATTTGATTATCCTTTAGAAACTGACCTATGTCACCTATGTAATTTTTCATCTAATCATCTCGTTTCTAAAACTTAAGCGGGCTCGAACATGTCCTTTCCAACACCGCAAAGTGGGCATACCCAATCTTCTGGGATATCTTCAAATGCAGTACCTGCTGCGATACCACCATCAGGGTCACCTACTGCTGGGTCATAAACATAACCACATGCCATACATTCATATTTTTGCATTATACGCTCCTTTATTTTTCCTATGCGGGTTCAAACATATCTTTGCCAACACCACAAAGCGGGCATACCCAATCTTCTGGGATATCTTCAAACGCCGTGCCTGGTGCAATTCCGCCATCTGCGTCGCCTATTGCTGGGTCATACTCATAACCACACGCTGTGCATACATACTTTTGCATTTAATACCTCCTCAGTAATTTGTTTAATTCATAGTAACTGTTCAGTTAGGTTGTCATTTCGAGTAAAGGCAAGGCCAAACCCGAGATCTCTCCACTGCGGTCGAGATGACAATATGGGGTAAAACCCGGGATCTCCATTTCGCTACGCTACAGTCGAGATGACAGCCTGTTATGTTCTTCAACTAGACAGTTACAATTCATGATAATAATACCCACTAAACAGGCCTTAAAACAGACTTTTGAGTGAGCCTATTATCCTTAGAAATCATTTCAATTTTGAATTGATTATAAACTAATAATACCACATTGACAGTTAGCTAAACAATATTTTACAAATTCATATAATGTTAATAATTCGTCTTTAAATTCGACAGTTGGTAGCTGACAACCGAAACAACAACGACAACCCCGCCAACAATTGCTTGTATTGTCGGCCTTTCACCCAGAAAAATAAGCACCCAAACAGGGTTTAACAGTGGTTCTATCACCATTATTAGCGCCGCTTCTAAAGTGCTGACATAGGGTACCGCAATTGAAAACAGCAAATAGCCCATGCCCAACTGAAAAATTCCCAAGATGACAATGTTGACAACATTTGTCGTGCTAAACTGTGGTTGTAAAACAAAAAGTGCCGGCAAAGTGACAACAAACAAAATAAAATTGCCGATTAATGGTATTAACAGTGGGCTACTATTTGTTTCGCCGCGCATGATAATCAGCATGACTGCCAGCGAAACACCTGCCATAATTGCCATGATATTGCCGTAAATATTGCCGACTTCTAAATCGCCCATAAAAAATAGCACCATACCGATTAAGACGACTGTTACGGCCAATAAGTCTTTTTTGCTAGGCGTTTGTTTTAAAAACAAAATGCTGATCGCAACCACCCAAATGGGTGCGGTAAACTGTAGTAATATCGCATTGGTTGACGTAGTATACTTGTTAGCCATTACAAATAAACCCGCTACAAAGACGTACATCACACTGCCAAACAAAATGTTTTTATTGATATATATTTTCTTTTTATCAATAAAAACGAATAAAAACAAGCCGCATATTAAGCTACGCAAACCGGCGATAACAAGTGGGTGCCAAGTAATTTGTTTAATAAACAAGCCAGCAATGCTCCAAAAAACCGATGCCAGCACCATTGACAATAGGGCACGTCGTTTGCTCATTTAGTGCGCTCCTTCTGCTTTACTTTGTATAATCAAGAATTTGTTTTAAAACTCTTTCAACTTCTTCGCGTTCTATTTTATTGGTGGGTTGCTCAGCTAAACACTGCATGGCATGTTCTTCAATAATCATCAGCCCAACTTTGTAAACGCTTGACTTAACAGCTGTTATTTGCAGTAAAATATCGGCACAGGATTTGTCACCTTCAATCATTTTTTCAATACCTGCAATATGCCCTTTAATCGTACGCAGTCGATTGAGCGCATTTTGCTTGTAATCACCCTGTTTATTCACTCGCCTGCGCCTCTTTGATCATTTCAATAAAGCCTTCTTTGTTGAGCGCACCTGAAAAGACGCTTTCAATAATGCCATTTGGCTTAATAAAAATGTTTGTAGGAATAGAACGTATACGATACGTTTCAGCTACGTCACCTGTTTCATCTAAAACGACAGGAAAGGCAATATCGTATTCGTTGATAAAGTCTTTAACAGCTTCTTTTTCACCGTCGCGTGAAAATGTCAAATTAACCGACAATACGACAACATCGTCATTTTGCATATCAAGATAAGTTTCATTTAAATGTGGCGTTTCAACTTGACAGGGACCACACCATGTTGCAAAAAAGTTTAAGACAACTGTTTTGCCACGATAGTCACTTAGTTTTATGGCATTGCCATTGAGATCTTGTAGCTCAAAATCAAGTGCTCTTTGTCCTGCTAAATAGCCCTCTTCAACATCATCTTCAGTTGAACTCTCAGTTGTTTCTGCCGTTGACTCAGTCGCCTTTTCAGTTGCCGTCGTTGTCGCCGCTGTCGTTGTTGTTTCAGCTGGTGGTTCACTTGAACTACAACCAAATAGCGATAGCGTCAACAGTAACGCAAGTAAAATAGTAATTGTTTTTTTCATGTTTATGACCATTCCTTTCTCTGCGAGAAAGCCACAAAACGGAATGAAACACTTGTGCTTTCTCAAAGTTTTCTGTTATCATCTCCTAAAG